>Ga0187892_10000965_pt1 | contig 70655 bp, 59 predicted proteins | sample MA1701073metaG_FD_139345 | JGI IMG/M metagenome (GOLD analysis project Ga0187892, IMG submission 139345) | Bio-ooze microbial communities from a basaltic lava cave in the Kipuka Kanohina Cave System on the Island of Hawaii, USA - MA170107-3 metaG ...
GGCGACTCCGGGCGACTCCGGGCGACTCCGGGCGACTCCGGGCGACTCCGGGCGACTCCGGGCGACTCCGGGCGATTCCGGTAAAATCAGACGGGCCGCGGTTCGGTCTCGAAGAGCGACTTCTGGCTCGGCTCAAGTCCCATGGCTTCGCGCACCGGTCTGTAGCTGCGACGGTGAATCGGCGATGCGCCTAGTTCGCGCAAAGCCTCAAAATGCCGTGGCGTCGGATAGCCTTTGTGCGCGGCCAGACCGTAGCCCGGATATTCCCGATCAAGCTCGATCATCATCCCATCGCGCGTCGTTTTGGCGATCACCGAAGCGGCGGCGATGCTCGCCGAAAGTGAATCGCCGCGAACGATGCCGCGTTGTGGTGTTGGACATCCAGGAATTGTTCGCGCGTCAACCAGGATGAAATCGGGCTGTGCTTTCAAGCCTTCGACCGCTCGCCGCATCGCCAGCAAACCGGCGTGGAAGATATTCAGGTCATCAATCTCTTCGACTCCGGCGACGCCAACGGCCCAGGCGACCGCATCACTCTTGATCTGCCGAGCCAATTGTTCGCGCGTCGCTTCGCCCAGCTTCTTCGAATCATCAAGCTCGCGCAGTTTGTAATCGCGCGGCAACACGACCGCGCCGGCGACGACCGGCCCCGCCAGCGGGCCGACGCCGGCTTCGTCAACTCCGGCGATGAGCGCGAACCCCTGCTGCCAAAGCTCCGATTCGTATTTCAACAACCGCCGCAGGCGTTGTCCTTCGACGCGGTTCTCGCGTTCGCGCGCGCGTAACCTGGCGGCCAACTCACGCGCGCGAACACGCGAATCGGTTTCGAGGGCTTCGATCAGGCCTCGCGGCGCGCGTTCGCGTTCGTTGAAATAACGAGCCTTCAGCCGCCACACCGGCTGCTGGAGCAATTCTTCGATCTGCGACATTGGGATCTGCATGAACGTTATCGTTTGACTGGCGCGGCGATTATAGCGTGAAACGCGCTCGGGCAAAGAATCGCGGGAATAAAATTTCACCAAACGCCGATAGAGTTTTATGTGAGAGCGAGTGTGCGATAATAGCCGCGCGTTCTCCCATCACAATCAGGTTCAGGAAAAATTATGCTGATCAAAGACCCTGACGATGTCAAAAGCAGCGAGATCACGGACGAGAGTCTTTACTGGAACCGGCGCGCGTTTATTCGCGGCGCGGCGCTCGCGGCGACGGTGACAGCAACTGGATTGCTCTACCGCAAGCTGGCCACGCCGAATCAGCAGCCGAGGAACGCCGAAGGGCCGCAATCGAACGCCGCCGCCGGTTACGTCACTCCCGAAGGTGAGCGGGCGAATGATTTCGCGGACATCACCAACTACAACAACTTCTACGAATTTTCGACGAGCAAAGGGGGCGTCGCGCCGCGAGCGAAGAATTTCGTCACTCGACCGTGGACGGTCGAAGTCGGTGGAATGGTTCTCAAACCCAAGACCTTCGACATTGACGACCTGATCAAGCTCGCGCCGCTCGAAGACCGCGTCTACCGTTTCCGCTGCGTCGAAGCGTGGTCAATGATCATTCCGTGGCTGGGCTTTCCGCTCAAACGGCTGCTTGACGAAGTCGAGCCGATGGGATCGGCGAAATACGTTGGGTTCACCACGCTCTTCGATCCGCAGCGAATGCCGAATCAAAACGACGACGACGTGTTGCCCTGGCCTTACGTCGAAGGCTTGCGGCTGGACGAAGCGACGCATCCGTTGACGATTCTGGCCGCAGGCTTGTACGGCAAGATGCTCCTACCGCAAAACGGCGCGCCGCTGCGATTGGTCGTGCCGTGGAAATACGGCTTCAAGAGCATCAAATCAATCGTCAAGATCACGCTCACTGACAGACAACCGCGAGCGACGTGGAATGAGGTCGCGCCCGATGAATACGGCTTTTACTCGAACGTCAACCCGCAGGTCTCCCACCCGCGCTGGAGCCAGGCCACTGAAAACCGCATCGGCGAGTGGGGACGGCGCGACACGCTGATGTTCAACGGCTACGGCGATCAGGTGGCGCAGTTGTATTCGGGTATGGATTTGAAGGTGAACTTTTAGCCGAAGTATGAAAAGTTCTGACATCAGGTTTTCAAAACTCGTCGTCTTCATCAACAGCGCGGTCCCGTTCTCGCTGCTCGCCTGGGATGCCTATCACCACCGGCTCGGAACCAACCCGCAGGAGTTCGTGCTGCACACGACCGGTACGTTGACGCTCGTTTTCTTGTGTCTTTCGCTCGCGGTGACGCCACTGCGAAAGATTCTTGGGTTGCCGTGGATGATCCAGTTCAGGCGAACGCTCGGATTGTTCGCGTTCTTTTACGGCTGCCTGCACCTGCTCGCTTACACGTGGTTCGACAAGGCGTTCAACTTCGGCGCGATCGTTGAGGACACGCTCAAACGGCCCTTCATCTTTCTAGGGATGTTCGGGTTTCTCGTTCTGGTTCCGCTGGCGGTTACTTCGACGAACAAGATGGTCAAACGTCTAGGCGGGCGGCGCTGGAGTCGTTTGCATAAGCTGGCTTACGTTGCGGCGATTGCGGGCGTGATTCATTACTACCTGCTGGTCAAAGCTGACACGCGGGTTCCGTTGGCGTTCGGTTTTGCGCTGGCGGCGCTGCTTGGCTATCGCATCCTGAACAAGCTCCTGCCTTCTTTGACTGAGAGAAAGCTTGCCCGGCAGTCGGCGATCAAGCCCTGAATTGAGGTCCCATTCGGGCGTCAAATGAAAAAATGGAAAGTCTCCTCAACCTGTTCTATCAACGATTGCCGGCGCGCGCCGCCGCCGCTGACGATTGCCTGCACCTGCTGAACGACAAGGAGATCAAACACGTTCGCCGCAACCAGCGCCAGGTGATGCTCATCGCAGCCTTGCTTTCAGTCCTGGGCTTTCTGGCTTATTACCTGCCGATTTACCGCTATCCGCATCTCTTCCCGTCCGTCAATCTGACCATCCCGCTGATCGGCGGCGCGTTCAAGTTCACCTGGGGCGAATTGCTCTGGTGTGTGCTGCTCACCTCTGTCGAACTTTATCTGCTGACGCTGCTGAACATCTTCGGAGTTCACGAGGTCGCCGTCGGCGCCGGGTTCATCACCAGCGCGACCAAGCTCGAAAAAAGAGAAGCGATCCTTCAAATCGGTCTGGAAAAGAAGACGACGGAAGTCAGCCGGTACGGCATTGATCCGTTTCAAGGTTTGAACAAATGGATGCTCTTCCTATTCAACTTCGTCCTGCGGCTCAAAGGCTGGTTTGCCAATCAGGTGATGCGTTTTCTGGTGCGATTGCTGCTGGGCCGTTACGCGGTGCGAACGCTGCTGGATTTTTCCGGGATGCCGATTTACATGGCGATCAACGCCTACTCAGTCTACGCTGTGATGCGCGAGGCGCGGGTGGTCATCATGGGTCAGGCGATCGTCAGCCTTGTGATTAAACGCCTGCCGCAACATCGGTTGGCGCCGGAAGAGAAGGAATTGCTTTACGACACGCTTCAATTCATCGCCATCAGCAAACGCGACTTCCATCAAAACCACTATCTATTGACCAAAGAGCTGCTGGAATTCTTTCAAGTTCCTGGCAAGCAATATCATCTTCTGCCGGACGATTACCCGGAAAAACTCCGGCAAGCGCCCGCCGCGATCGCCGCGCTCTGCCAATTGATAATCCTCCTGGGATTCATCCTCGACGGGCACATTTCGTGGCGCGAACGCCTGAAGCTTCAAAAGCTGAATCATCTCGGAGTTTTGCCTGAGAGTTATGGCGATTTGAAACGTTATGCGCGTGATTTTTTGAACGGCGTCGGGGTGGACGCATGGGGCGAGGCGTACCTGGAAGGCTGTTCAAAAGCGACGAGTGGTGAGTAAGACAAATTCGGGCGCGCATCAATCGTGGCGCAAAGCAATCAGAGGGTCGGTTCCCGCCGCTCGGCGCGCAGGCAAATAGGAAGCCAGCAGCGCCACCGCCGCGAACAGCAGGGCGATCAGGACGAACGTCCACGGATCGGTCGCGCTTACGCCGAACAACAAACCAGACATCAGGCGCGTCATCGCCAACGCCATTGCCACTCCGGCGGCGACGCCAACCGCCGCCAGTTTCCCGCCGCCGCCAGCCACCAGCCTCAGAATGCCGCCCCGCCGCGCGCCCAACGCCATCCGAACGCCGAGTTCGTGCGTGCGCTGCGTAACCAGATACGACATCACGCCGTAAACGCCGACTGCGGCGAGCAAGGCGGCGACAATCGCAAAGACCAGCAGCAAAGCCGTGTTGAAACGGCGCTGCGACAACGAGCCTGCGATGATCTCATCCATCGTCCGCAGTTGCGTGATCGGCAACGACGGATCAATCGAACGCAGCGCCTGGCGAATGGCCGCGCGATAATTGTTCGGATCGCCATCCGTGCGCACGACCAGGAAGCTGGTGCGCAGCGCGTTCGGCCACGTGTTCTGCTGAAACGGGATGTAAATCGCCGGATCGGTCGGGGCTTCCAAACCAGAAAGTTTGGCGTTCGCCACCACGCCGACAATCTCGCGCCAGCGAGTTCTCTCCAAAGCGACCTGCAACCGTTTGCCCACCGGGTCTTCATTTGGAAAAAAACGCTGCGCCAATTCCTCATTGATGATCACGGCGTCCGGAGCTTCGGCGTTGTCGCGTTCGGTGAAACCGCGTCCCCGCGTGATCGTCATCTTCATCGTGCGAAAGTAATCGTGGCTGACTGTGCGATAGTCCGCATTCGGTTCCTGGCCCACCGGAACTGGTTGTCCCTGTACGGTGAAGATGGCCGTCGCAAAACCGGTGATCGGAATGCGGAACACGCCTGCGGCTGATTGAACGCCCGGTAAAGCGTTGAGCGCAGGCAGCGCACGTTCATAAAACTGCAACTGCAATTGCTGATCTTTGTAGCTCGCCTGTTGCAGCGGCGCGGCGATGGTCAACAGGTTGCGCGGATCGAACCCTGGCTCGACCGCGCTGGCCGAACGGAAGCTGCGAATCATCAGCCCCGCGCCGACCAGCAGCACGAGCGCCAGCGCAATCTCGGCCACAACCAACGCGCTCAGCAAACGCCGCCGCCCGCCGCCCGCCACGCCTTTCTTTCCTTCCTTCAACGCTTCGACCAGTTGGACGCGCGACGATTGCAGCGCAGGCGCGAGGCCGAAGACGACGCCTGTCAGCAGCGAAACCAGCAGCGTGAAGCCCAGCACAGGCGCGCTTATGCCAATCTCATCGGCGCGCGGAATGCTGGTCGCGCTCAATCCGATCAACAAAGGAACTCCGAACGCCGCCAGCAACAAGCCACACACTCCGCCCACAACGCTCAGCGCGACGCATTCGACCAGCAATTGCCTGATCAAACGCCAACGGTTTGCGCCGAGCGCCGTGCGCACGGCCATCTCTGTCTGCCGCCTCGCCGCGCGCGCCAACAGCAGATTGGCGACATTCGCGCACGCGATCAGCAGTACACATCCAACCGCGCCCAGCAAAATCCACAACGCGCGCCGCACACTCCCGGTCAGATTCTCGTGCAGCGAACCAACCTCTACGCCGACGTTCGTGTTCGCGTCCGGATACTGCTGTTCGAGCTGCGAGGCGAGAACGCTCATCTCAGCTTGCGCTCGCGCAATCGCCACTCCCGGCTTCAACCGCGCCACGACGCGGATATTGGCGAAGCTGCGGTTATGTTCGCCGCCCACCGGAATCAGCGGAATCCAGACATCCGCGCCCTCAGGCGGCAGCGACAACGTCAACCCAGGATGTTTCAACCCAGGCGGCAAAACGCCCACGACGGTGTACGCCTTGCCATCCAGCGTCACCGTTTGTCCGACGAGTTTCGGATCACCGGCGTACCGCTGCTGCCACAACGTGTATCCAACCAGCGCGACGGCTTCGCGACCCGGCTGTTCTTCTTCCAGCAGAAAATCGCGGCCCAGCGCGGGCTTTGCGCCCAGCAGCGTGAGGATGTTGGCGGAGACGCGCAGCCCATTGACGCGCTCCGGCTCGCGGCGATCCGTCAGGCTGAACGATTCGCCGCGCAGCCCCGCCAGTTGCGTGAAGACCTGATTCTGCTCTCTCCAGTCTTTAACGTTGGGATACGAGACCGGCCGCTGTGTCAGGTTCCGTTTGTCATTCTTCGCCGTAAGCGTGACCAGCCGGTCAGGCTCCTGATAAGGCAGCGGCGCGAGCAGCACCGCGTGCACTACGCTGAAGATCGCCGTGTTCGCGCCGATGCCCAGCGTGAGCGTGAGCGTGACGACCAACGTGAAGCCGGGTCGTTTGCGCAAACCGCGCAGGGCATACCGAAAATCTTTCCACAAGCTTTCCATTTTTCTTCTCCGAAAACGCAGAGGCGCATCCTTCCAACGCGCCGTGGTTCCTCAAGGCATTTTTCGCCAACTTGATCAGGAGTCGCTTTGATTGACCGGCGCCTGGCGGCCAACGGTCAGTCAGTGATTCGCAATACTCGAACTTCCCAACGTCAATCGCTTCAAAATGCCTTTTGCTTGAAACCGGCGCGCTGGAAGCATGCGCCCCAGAGCCGTTTTTGTCCTCACCATCCCTGGCGCTGCCTGAGCGATATGATGTGCGCCGCGTGATGACGACCGTGCCATTCGTAAAGCTGCAGAAACATCCCCAACGGCTGCTTGCCCCATTCGGGGTGCGTCAGCTTCCGCTCAAAATCCTCCGGCTTGAGCGCGCGCAACAACGTCACCCAACGCAGGTGCAATGCGTCGAGCAAATGCAACGAGACTTGCGGATCGCCCACGCGCCCATCTTCCAATTCCGCCCAGAGCTTTTCGTCGTAGGGTTTGACCGCCGGCTCGTCTTCGGTCAACGCGAATTTGAAACGGATGTAGCCGTTGAGATGGCTGTCGGCCACGTGATTGACCACCTGCCGCGCCGTCCAGCCATCGGGACGATAAGGCGTATCGAGTTGCCGCTGCGTTAGCCCTCCGACAGCCGCTCGCAAACCGAGCGGCGCCTGGCCAATGCTTTCGATCAATTCGCGGATTTGCGCTTCGGTGAGGCCGCTTTTCGCCTCGAACTTTCCAACCGGGTAACGTAAATCAGTCACAATCGGTCTCCTTTGTTTAGATCAAATCCATTGACCATTGCCAATCGGTCATTGCCAATTGTTTCGCAGGAGAACACAAACCTCCTCCTGCGAAACAATTGGCAATGACCGATTGGCAATGGTCAATTCACTCTGCGCTCTTTGCCTTTAACTTAATGCTGTTGCGCTTATGGATCAAACTCATTGTTTTCATCCTTTGGATGAATTATCCTCATCCGGCCTGAAAGCTAGGAATTGACTATGAAACTGGACATTCGCCATCTCAAACTGATCGTCGCCGTCACTGAAGAAAAGAGCGTCACCCGGGCTGGCGAACGCCTGCACCTGACGCAATCGGCGCTGAGCCACCAATTGCGTGACATCGAAGAGCGGCTGGGGACGCAGTTGTTCCTGCGATTGAATAAACGGATGGTTCCGACGCAGGCTGGTGAGAGGCTGCTCGATACAGCGCGGCAAGTTCTGGACGATTTGAAACGCGCCGAAGACGACATCGCCCAGATGGCGTCGCACAAACAAGGCGCGCTGCGGCTGAGCACCGAATGCTACACCTGCTACCACTGGCTGCCGGATTTGTTGAAGGAGTTCAACCGCGAATTCCCCGGCGTCGAAGTCCGCATCGTCCTCGAAGCGACGCGCCAACCGATCCGCGCGCTGCTCGACGGCAAGCTCGACCTGGCCATAGTCTCTTGCGCCCCGCGCGATAAACAATTGCGCTACGAGCCGCTCTTCAAAGACGAGCTGTTGGCGATCATGAATCCCGGTCACCCGCTGGCCGCGCGGCCTTACATCAGGCCGAGGGATTTCGCCAACCAACACCTGTTCCTTTACGTCGAGCCGAAAGAGAGCAACTTCTTCCGACTGCTGCTCAACCCCGCAGGCGTCACACCCGCCAAAGTTTCGCAGGTCCAGCTCACCGAAGCGATCCTGGAAATGGTCAAAGCCGGATTGGGCATCACCGTGATGGCCAGGTGGGCGGTGAAAGAACAAATCAAAGCGGGCCAACTGGTGGCGCGCCCGCTGACCAGCAAAGGATTACACAGGCAATGGAGCGCGGCGCTGCTCAAAAACGATTACGCGCCGCCTTACGTGGAAGAGTTTATCAAATTGCTTTCTCGACCGGCGATGCCGATGGCCAAACCCGGCATCATCCGGCTGGTCTCAGGCAGAAGGTAAAGCAACGCCAGGAAGACTGGATGATTGAGGCTTGGATTAAACGCCAGCTTCGCCTAACATCGCCGCGTGCGAAATCTCGTCACATTTTCCGCCATCATCGAAATCATCGCCATCACCATCTGGGTCGGCGGGATGGCGGTGTTGGCTTTCATTGCCGCGCCGGCGATCTTTCAGTCCCTGGCCTCACGCGAGCTGGCGGGCAAAACATTCGGATTGATTTTGAAGCGATTCCATCCGGTGATGTACGGCTGCGGCGCGGGCGTGCTGATCGCGGGGGCGATGCGTTGGGCGGGCGCGTTTGATCACCGCCTGAACGCGGCTGAAATCACGCGATACACCATCGCCGTGTTGATGCTGGGGCTATCGCTTTATTCGGGTTTGGTCGTTTCGCGCAAGCTGGATAAATTGCGCGCGCGGATGCCTAACGGCGTTGACCGCACGCCGAGAGGCGATCTGCGCCGCGTCGAATTCAACAATCTGCACAGGCTTTCGACGACTTTGATGGCTTTCAATCTTTTGTTGGGGTTTGCGCTGGCGGTGATGTTTGCGCTTGAAGAGTAACCGCCCGCCACATCACGTCAACCGGCGCCTCCAATCCCGTCCACAATCGAAACTGCTCAGCAGCCTGTCCCACCAACATCGCCAATCCACCGAGCGTTCGGGCACCGGCTTCTCGCGCATCTCTGAGCAAGACGGTCTCTTCAGGGTTGTAGACCAGATCGTAAACCAGCTTTACTCCGCTTAAGGTTTCAGCTTTGACCGGTGACTCCGCTTCGCTGTGCCCGCACATTCCGACGGGCGTGCAGTTGATGACCACATCCGCTTCGCCCTTGAACGATCCGAGCGACGCTGTTTGCGTTTTGAATTCATCGGCGAGCGGCTGAGCCTTGTGAACCTCTCGCGAGTAGATCGTCACGTCCGCGCCGCGATCGTTCAAACCGTAACAAATCGCCCGCGCTGCGCCGCCCGCGCCCAGCACAGCCACGCGCGCGCCGCGCACATCCATCAATTCATCCAACGGCTTCATCGCTCCGGCGACATCGGTGTTGTAACCGCGTAGTTCGGCGCCTTCGACGACGACGGTGTTGACCGCGCCAATCGCTTTCGCCGTCGCGTCAACGAAGTCGAGATGAGGGATGATCGCCAGCTTGTGTGGGATCGTCACGCTCAAGCCGCGCAATCGCCAGTCGAGCTTTTTCGTCTTCGGCCTGAGAAAATCGCGCACGAACTCTTCAACGTCATCAACCTCGAAGGGCAGATAAACTCCGTTGCGATTGAGCGCCTTCAAAGCCGCGTTGTGCATCAGCGGCGAGCGCGAATGGCCGATGGGTTTGCCGATCACGCCGTAAACCTCGCTCTCGCCCGTGAGCTGTTTGACGCGGTAAAGATCGCGCAGTTCGGCGACCGTCGGCTGGCCGCTGGCGCTTTCGGCTCCACGCTTGAGCGCGCCGAAAGTCAGCATCGCTCCACGCGACAATGCCAGCGCGCGCGTAGCCAGCCCCGGCAATCCCATCGCCAATCCAATCACGGGCTTCGGCTGATTGGCTCGTTCGATAATTTCAAAAATGCGCAGGCAATCGCCGATGCGGTTCGCCTGCGTGGCGATTTTGACGACGGCTGCTGGCGTACGCGCCATCCGCTCGAAGCGTTCGATCAAATCGTCCGGCGTTTCCGCAAAGTTGTGCCAGGAGCAGATGATCTTGCTCCACGGAATTGGCGGCTGCTCGCCAGCGAAGCTTTCGACCAGATCAAGCTCGAAATCGGCAAAGGCGATGGCGCTCGTGATTTCCGGCGGTAGGCTGCGCCAGAAGTTGAGGCGGTCTTGCAGAGTCAGATCACGCTTGCCGCCTTGTTCGCGCAGGCGGAAGGTGAAGATCAATGGCTTGCTGATTTGGGCGATGCGCGAACGCAACTCGGCGATCAATTGCGGCAGGGCTTCGGCGGGCAAATAGTCGAGGCGTAGTTCGATGGCGTCAGCAGTTTGCTCGGCTTCACCAGTTGTGGCGAGAAAGGCTTCAACGTTGGTTTCGGTGATTGGAACGCAGATCAGAGAAGAAATCGATGATGTATTTATCATTCAATCAAAATCGTTAAAAACTCGCTGTCACTCCAAGCTTGCTCGAATACAAACAGCTTTGTGACGAACTGTCCCAGCATCGGGTCTTGTACAGCGACGCCGCGGGCGGTGACGGCTACTACGACCTGCGCGTGCTGACCTATTCGCCCGTATGGCCTCAAGTCGATGCCGACAATCGGTAAGAGGCCGACGCGAGTCAAGTCGCGTATATCATACAGACGCAGATCGTAATCCTCACGCGACCGAACAAAGCCTAATGACCGGGCAGCAGTAACAACATTGGTTGTAGAGACTGCGACGCCCGGACGCCATTCACACAATTCACGCAATTGCTCTTCTGAAATCATCAATCCTTTGGCGGCAAGCACCATTCGCAGACAGGCTGGCAGACACGAGTCAGATTTTTCTTGCGCGTAAAAAGGCGGCTTCGATCTCAGCATGATGCTGTCTCCTCAATTCCACCGCCGCCGCGTGCATTTGTTCGATGGCCGTATGACTGGTGATTTCGCGCGTCTGTTGCGCCACAACCGCTTCGCCGACTTCACCAACGATCAGGCCGGGTGTGATCATCAGAATGGGAACCCGCCACTGCGCATTTGCCGCGTCCAGTTCAGGCTCGCTGGCAGAGAAGTTGCTGCCTACCTGGGACAGCAGAAAACGATTTACACGGGCGCGGACTCGTACAATCTCCATTGTCGCTTCGCTCAACGTAGTTGCGCTCTTCGAAGGCATTAGAGTTAGCTCCTTTGCGAAAAATCACCTTCTTGACACCTGTCAAATTACACACGTAAACTCTCTCATGTTCGCTGAAATGTGTAAACCATATGGGGGTGCACTGGATTCGATGGAAGACCTGAAGCGACGGATGCATACCGGGAAGCTTGTAACCCGTTCCTGCAAGCAAAACTTAATTGCGAACACTGAACTCGCAATGGCAGCCTAGTTAATCCTAGTTCACTGCCCGTTCGACGCGCGCTTCGCCTGTGGGCGCGATGTCGAGCGTCGACTTTACAGGCTGGTTCTTCAATGCAGGTCAGAGTTGAAGGGCGAGATAAATCTGGCATAGTTTCGGCGCGGTTCTTCGCCGCTTCTGCTACCGCGCCGGGGCGAAATTTCAAGCGAAGCGGCTAAGTATGTAGATTCCTTCGGGGACGGCTGCCAGACGCCGGTTCAATTCCGGCCACCTCCATTCCTTACTCCAATCTCGAATCTGTAATTTGAGATTTGAGATTTGAGATTTGAGATTTTTGGATTGCCCGCCTTTGATGAGTTCCCTTCCGATTGGCATTTTTGATTCCGGCGTGGGCGGCTTGACCGTTTTGCGCGCCGTGCGCGAACGTCTGCCGCGCGAGAGCGTGATCTATTTGGGCGATACGGCGCGCGTGCCTTACGGGACGAAATCGCGCGCGACGATTGAACATTACGCGGTCGAAGACGCCGGCTTTCTGGTTCGTAAGGGCGTGAAGATGCTGGTCGTCGCCTGCAATACGATTTCGGCGATGGCGCGCGAACGCCTCAGGGCGGAATTCAACGTGCCGCTGCTGAGCGTGCTGGGGCCGGGAGCGCGAATGGCTGCGCGCGTCACTCGCAACGGGCGCATTGGCGTGATCGCCACCGAAGCGACGGTTGAAAGCAGCGCTTATCGCCGCGCGATCCAGGAATCATGCGGCGACCGGGAAGTTGAAATTTTCTCGTATGCCTGCCCGCTGTTTGTGCCGCTGGCTGAGGAAGGCGAGACTGAGTCGCAGGTCACGCGCCTGGTCGCCGAGCAATACCTGGCGCCGTTGCGCGCGGAAGGGATTGACACTCTGGTGCTGGGCTGCACGCATTACCCCTTGCTCAAATGCGTGATCAATGAAACGATGGGCGCCGGTGTGGCGCTGGTTGATTCGGCTGAGGCGACGGCGGAAGAGACGGCGCAGTTGCTGGCCGCGCGCGGTTTGCTCAACCAGTCATCTGACGCGGGCGCCAGCCGGTTTTACGTGACCGACGCCGCCGGGCGTTTTCATCGCATCGCCGAGAGGATTCTGGGAGAGCCGCTCGAACATCTGGAAGCGGTGGAGGTGTGGGGAAATGACAGACTCCGTTCAAACTGAAGCGAAAGAGTTCAAGCGCAAAGACGGACGCCAGCCGCTCGACTTGCGGCCCGTGCGAATGGTTTGCGGTTATACGAAATACGCCGAAGGCTCCGTGCTGATCGAATTCGGCCAAACGCGCGTTTTATGCGCCGCCACGGTCGAAGAAAAAATACCGCCGTTTTTGAAGGGCAAGGGCGTGGGTTGGGTGACGGCGGAATACGCAATGTTGCCGCGCGCCACCGAAGTCCGCACTCAACGCGAGATCGGGCGCGGCGGCCCGTCGGGACGCACGCACGAAATCCAGCGCCTGATCGGGCGCAGTTTGCGCTCCGTCGTTGACATGGCCGCGCTCGGCGAACGTTCGGTGACGATTGATTGCGACGTGATCCAGGCCGATGGCGGAACGCGCACGGCGGCGATTACCGGCGGATTTATGGCGCTGGCGCTGGCGTTGAACAAATTGATGGAGGCGGGAAAGATTACGCGCGCGCCGCTGCGCGATTACGTCGCCGCAGTCAGCGTGGGCATTGTCGGCGGGCGCGCGCTCCTCGATCTGGATTACAGCGAAGATTCAGCCGCCGAGGTTGATATGAACATCGTGCGGACAGGCGATGGCCGCTTCGTCGAAATCCAGGGCACGGCTGAGACCGAGCCTTTCAGCCGCGAACAGATGGACGAGATGATCGAAGCGGCGTCGGGCGGCGTCGAGCATTTGATTGCAATTCAACACGAAACCATCGTTCAAGCTTTGGCCGGAAAAGAACTGCGCGCGATGGCCGATCCCGCGTCGCGCAGGAAAATCAATTGGAAGGAGGACGCATCGTGAGTCGTCCGTTTCGTTTTTACTCACTGTTGGTTTTATTTACATTCCTTTTCGCTCCCGCCGGGTTGGCGCAGAGCGCGACCGAGGCTTTTGAAGACCCTGATGGCAAATACGTTGTGAATTTGCCCGCCGGGTGGTTGGGCATCGTCAACACCGACGGGCTAGGTCGCAAAGACGTCAACATCGTTTACCGCGTGCGCGAGAACGGCGCGTTGAAGGTCAGGCGAGTTGATCTGGACGCCGCCGCCGAGCCGATGGAGTACGCGGCGAAAGACGAGCAGGATCGCATTCGGTTTTCCTCGCCCGGCTACGACCGACTCTCGCTGGAAAAGTTCCTGCTCGGTGGAGGTCAAAGCGGCGCGCTGCTCGCTTACGATTACAAGAACGCCTCCGGGCAATTGTTCACCGGGCGCGTCTACTACCTGCGCGCGGACGAGAAGACGATCTACGTGCTGCAATTCACTGGCCGGAGAAACATCCTGGGCACGTTACGCAGCCACACCGACGCGATCGCGCGGTCGTTCAAGGTGAAGTGATTTGAGATTCAGGATTTGAGATTAAAAAGGGGAGACTCAGACAATGAGCCTCCCCTTTTTGTCCTGGTCGCGCAGTCGCCAGCTTCAGGTTCTTCGCCGCCCGCCTCGCGGCAATTCTTCCAACTGGACATTGAGCGTTACGCGCCGCCCGCCTCGCACGACTTCAACCTGCACGCGGTCGCCCACGTTTTTGCTGTTGAGCACGTGGTCGAGATCGTCCTGCTGGCTGATCGCCTGTCCGTCAACTTTGGTGATGACATCGCCCAACGGAACAATGTATCTGCCGACCTGGACCTCCTCGGCGTTCCGCATCCCGGCCTTATCAGCGCCTGACCCTGGAGCGACTTTGATCACCATCAAACCTTCGTTCACCGGCAGGTCGAGCGCTCTGATCAATTGCGAGCCGAATCTGCTCAAGGGAATCGCTTCGATGCCGAGCCTGGGCTTACGCACGCGGCCATAGGTCTTGATGTCTTCGATCACGCGCTTCGCCGTTTTCACCGGGACCGCAAACCCGATGCCGACCGATCCGCCCGACGGGCTGTAGATCATCGTGTTGATGCCGATCATCCGTCCGCGTGAATCGAGCAGCGGCCCGCCCGAATTGCCAGGATTGATGGCGGCGTCGGTCTGGATCACGCCTTCGATCAACCGGCTGGTGATTTCGGATTTTAACGGCCTGGCCAGCCCTGAAATCACGCCGGTCGTCAGCGTCCGATCCAACCCGAACGGGTTTCCAATCGCCAGAACTTTCTGACCGACGAACAATTCGTCGGAATTGCCCAATTGCACCGGGGTCAATTCCGCGGGCGGCGCAGTGATCCTGATCACCGCCAGATCGTTGTCCGGGTCGGCGCCGAGAACCTGCGCCGGATAGGTCTTTTTGTTCGAGAGCATGACTTCGAGCTTCTCCGCTTCCTGAACCACATGGAAGTTGGTCAAGATGCGGCCTTCTTTATCGAGGATCGAACCGGAACCGGCTCCCAGCTTTTGCGGGTAAGCGTTAAAAAAGTCCTGAACGTACACGGTTGAGGTGATGTTGACCACGCCCGGATTCACGGCGTCGTAAACTTCTTTGTTATTTCTCTCGTCGGAGGCGACCGAAGGATCGGTCAACGCGCGAATCTGAGAAGTTTCCTCGACCGCTTTCTCGCTGTTCGCTCCGGCCCATCGCCCGAGCATAGCCGAGCCGAAACGGTCGTAAATGAGCACCGCGCTGGCGGCGAACACCGCCGTAATGAGCGCCAGCACGACTAATTGTCTGGCAGTAATTTGATAAGTTGGTTTCATCGTTATCTCACTCCTTTTCGGTCATTATGGAAATTTACCATTGCTATCGGGACATCTGAAAATACCCCCGCCGTTTGTAAAAAGTTCCGGGAAAGCCTGCCGGAGACTTGCTCAAACAGCCCCCGAAGGCTTCAAATTGTCTCCGTCCAACCCGGTGTTGTTAAGAATGTAAAGCCGCCGCAGTTTCATGAGTATAGGAGAACGCCGTTATGACTCTCCGATTGCGAAAATATTTTACCACCTGCGCTCTTTTTCTGGCGCTCATCTTCGGGCTGACGCCGGTGAATTTTCTCCGATCTGTGCAATCCCAAATCAGTACCGCGAGCGGTAGCGAGCGTGGCTCCATCAATGGGCTGACTGCGGGCGCCACGCTCGCTACCGCTCGCGGTACTGATCAGGAGCGGAAAGAGCAGAAGCCGCAGACTGAGCCAATGCTGCGCATCGAAACCGACCTGGTTCAGATTGACGTGGTCGTCGCGGACAAAGCTGGCAAGCTCGTGCGCGATTTGAGGCGGGAAGATTTCGAGTTATATGAGGACGGCAAGAAGCAGCAGATCACACATTTCGCCATCGGCACGGCGACGCAGCCGGCAAACTGGCTGGCAGTCGAGAAAAAGAAACCGGCGGAAAAATCCGGCGGCGCGGCGGCGATTCCCATCGAAGTTCGCGCCGGACGTTACATCATCATCGCGGTTGACGACTTTCACCTCGCGCCCGAAAACCTGATGATCGCCAAACGTACGCTGCTGCGTTTCATCAACCAGCAGATGGTCGGGGGCGATCAAATGGCGATTGCGACCACCTCTGGCAATATCGGAATGTTCCAGCAGTTTACGAATGAGCGCGACGTGCTCGAACGCGCAGTCAACCGGCTCAATGTGCAAAACCGCACCGTCACGAGCTCTTCGGACATTCCGCGAATTTCCGATTACCAGGCGGAGTTGATTGATCTGGGCGACCGTGACGCGCTGGAACTGGCCGTGCAGGAGATTTTGCGACTCGAGGGCGTGCAAAACACTCCGCCCACCGGCGGCGCTGGCGGAGGACGAGGCGGCGCGCGCGGAGCGCAAGGCGGGGCAAACGCCGATTTCGGAACTTCACCGCGCGAGCGGGCGATGTTGCAGGCGCAGTCGAAAGCGCGAATGATCGTCGGGCAGAACGCCCATTACACGCGCGCCACGCTCTCGACTCTCGAAGGCATCATCCGGCGGTTACGCGAACTGCCCGGACGCAAAATGCTCGTGCTCTTGTCCGATGGGTTCTTCCTCGGCGGCAGCAGTTCGTCGCAGATCTTCGATATGCGACGCCTCACCGACGCGGCCACGTATGCTGGCGTGGTGATCTATTCGATTGACGCGCGCGGCCTGGTCGCTGCTGTCCCCGGAGGCAGCGCGAACGAGCCTTCAAGCTTCAGCCCGGAAAACCCCGGCGTCCGCGAGCGAATCGAGATGAGCGCCATCCAGGCGAAACTCGATGGGTTGAACGCGCTGGCTTACGACACCGGCGGGAAACTCTTTTACAACAGCAACGACCTGAACCTGGGGCTTCAGCGCGTGCTGGATGAGAACGAAACTTATTACGTTCTGGCTTACGAACCCGCAGTCTCATATCGCGACGGGCGCTTCCGCAAAATCGAAGTCCGCGTCGCCGACCGCCCGGAATTGAAAGTCCGCACGCGCAAAGGCTACTTCGCTCCGACAGAAAAGACCGAGAAAGCCGCCGAGAACGCGTCGGACAAAAACAAAGAGAAATCGCCAGAGAAGGTCGCTCAGCAGGCGAAGCTCGAAAAAGAGAAGGAGATGCGCGCCGGATTGGGATCGCTCTTTCCGCTGCGCGAGATTCCGGTCGAGATGTCCGTGGATTTTCTGGATGTCGCCGGCGGCGGTTCGGGCGCGCTGATCAATACTCACATCGAGGCGAAGGCGCTCGACCTATCATTGGTGAACGGAACGCATCAAGGCGCGCTCGACTTGCTGGTCGCGCTCTTCGACGAGAAAGGCAAACTGGCGACCAGCTTCAGCGAACGCGTCAGCTTCAACATCAGACCGGAGCGGCTCGAAAATGCGCTCAAATACGGAATGAGCTATCGCCGGTTGACGCAACTCAAACCGGGTTTCTATCAGGCCCGCGTCGCTGTCAGGGAAGATGGCTCGGCTCGATTGGGCAGCGCGTCGAAATGGGTCGAAGTTCCCGACCTCAGCAAAAAGCAGCTTACGCTCAGCGGCATCCTGTTGTCGTCGGGCGAAGAGGAGCCACAAAATCTGCAAAACCCTCAAGCCGCAAACGCTCAGAACGGTTACAACCCGCGACCGTCATCCGCCTCCCGCCGATTCAAACGCGGCGGCGCGATTGATTTCATGGTCTTCGCCTACAACGGAAAGATCGAAAAGAACGCGACCGACCTGGTGATCCAATCGCAGGTTTATTCGGGCAGCAAACTGGTTTACGCCTCGCCGCTGGCGAAAATGAACACGCCGGAGAACGCCGACCTGCAACGCATCCCATACGCCGCGCGCATCTCGCTCGAAGATTTTACTTCGGGGCCTTACGAGTTGCGGCTGGTGGTGATTGATCGTTTGACGAAGGCCACCGCATTCCGCCGGGTTTATTTCACGGTCGAGTAGCTGGCGTTTATCCTTGCCAGAGTTTGGCGATCGGGAGAGCTATTAAATCTTCGCCGAATTGCGCCGCCTCCTGGCCGGTGTAAAGAACCACGCCGCGTCTGAATTTCCGGCCTGCGATTTCCCGCAAAGCGGCCAGGCCTTTGAAATCATTGCCGCCGACCGACGCGCTGGTCTTCACCTCGACACCGACGATGTGGCCTGAAGCTCCTTCCAACACGACGTCCACTTCCTGCCCCGCCTGCGTTCGGAAATGGAATAGCTGTGGTTTGGTTTCGCTCCACGACGACTGTTTGCGCAGTTCCATCACGACAAAGTTTTCGAGCATCGCTCCGAGCGTCTGGCTGTCTTCGGCCAGACGCTCTTCATTCATGTTGAGCAGGTAAGCCAGCAATCCCGTGTCGCACAATGCCAGCTTCGGCGTCTTGACCAGACGCTTCCCGATATTGACAAACCAGGGGGACAGCGGCTGGACGATGAAAGCCGCTTCCAACAGCGCCATGTATCGTTTCAGCGTGGAGTGTGGGATGGCCATGGCGCGCGAAATATCGGCGAAGTTGAGCAAGGTGGAGGCACGCGCCGCCAGCAGCGCCATCAACCTCGGCAACTCCGTCAGCCCTTCGATGTTGGCCATCTCTCGCACGTCGCGTTGCAGTATGGTGGTGATGTACGAACCGAACCAGGCGCGCCGACGTTGCTCTGTTTCCCGGCTGAGTATTTCGGGGTAACCGCCGCGCACCAGGCGGGCGATCACGTCGGATCGCGTATATCTGATCCGCGCAGGCAGTTTCAATTCTTTGACAAATAACTGATCAACGAAAGATTCCTTCACGCCGTCAATTTCCCCCTGCGACAGCGACCACAATGTGACGGTTTCCATCCGTCCGGCGAGCGAATCGGCCAGTCTGGGCAACATCATCACATTGGCCGATCCGGTCAACAGAAATTTGCCGGGGCGCCGGTCACGATCAACCGCGACCTTGATGGGAAGGAAGAGTTCGGGAGCGCGTTGAATCTCATCGATGATGGCCGGCCCATTGAATCCCGAGACGAAACCTGTCGGGTCGTAGCGGGCCGACGATAACACCGTAGCGTCATCGAGCGTGACGTAACGCGCGGGATAGACAGTTTCGGCCAGGTGCTCGGCCAGGGTGCTCTTCCCAGTCTGACGAGCGCCATTGAGCAGGACAACCGGCGTATCCGCCAGCGCTTCCTCCAGCGCGGTCTGGATATAACGTTTTAACATTGCTCAATGCTAGCCGGCAGATGGTGAAAATTCAACCATTGAGCGGTGAATTTTCAGCCACGACCTGGTTGGTTATTCTGAAAGGTGGGATGGACGCAAGAGGACGACTCCACATTCATCCCTTCACCCCCTCGCCCCGCGCAGCGGCGTGTGCTTCAGGATGTTGTTTGACGATCTCCGCAATCGCCCGCGCTTGAGTAACCATCTCGCGGAACATATCGAACAGCAACGCCTGCGGCCCGTCGCACAACGCGCGTTCGGGATAAGGATGCACGTCAACCAGCAAACCGTCCGCGCCAACGGCTATGGCGGCGCGAGCCATCGGGATCACGGTCTCGCGGTTGCCGGTGCTGTGGCTGGGGTCGAAGATGATCGGCAGGTGCGACAACTTCTGCGCCGCCGGAATCACCGACAGATCGGGGGTGAAGCGCGAATGGGCGCCGAACGTCCGCACGCCACGCTCGCACAGAATCACCTGATAATTCCCCTCGGACATAATGTATTCGCCGGCCAGCAGAAACTCTTCCAGCGTCGAAGACATCCCGCGTTTGAGCAAAATCGGTTTGCGCGCCTGCCCCGCGCGCCGGAGCAAGCTGAAGTTCTGCATATTCCGCGTGCCGATCTGGATCACATCGGCGTAGCGCTCAACCAGATCGAGCGCAGCTTCATCCACGGCTTCGGTCACGATACGCAAGCCGAACCGATCGCGGACTTCGGCGAGAATCTTCAATCCCTCTTCGGCCAGACCCTGAAAAGCGTATGGAGAAGTTCTGGGCTTGAACGCGCCGCCTCGAAACCAGCGGCAACCCATCTCGGCGACTACTTCGGCGGTGAGCATCGTCTGTTCGCGCGATTCGACGGCGCACACGCCAGCGATGATCGCCGGCTCATCGCCGCCAATTTCCGCTTCGCCGATGCGGATGACCGTCTTGTCGTGTTTCAGATCGCGGCTGACCAGCTTGTATGGCTTGGTCACGCGCACGCATTCGGCCACGCCGGGCAGATCGGCGAACGGCGAAGGATCAACCGCGCCCTGATTGCCGGTGAGGCCGATGGCCGTGCGGTTTGAGCCGGGCATCGGGTGGGCTTTGAATCCGAGGGATTCGATTGTTTCGATGACGCGGCGGATGTCAGTGTCAGTCGCGTCGGAGGTCATTACGATGAGCATATGCGTCAGATGCTTATGTAGGTCAGGCGGCGTTGGCGCATCGGTACGGTACAGGGAGCGGTAGCGACCTGTCGCTCAGTGAGCGAGCGCTTCACGGGGCGACAGGTCGCTACCGCTCCCTGTACCGTACCGATGCGCTTCCTCTCGGAACGGATTTTACTCGCCGCGCGGCCCCGGCGGCAGCTTTTCATTCAAATACCGCATCAACAATTCATACAAATGCCGCGTCGTGCCCGCGCCCTCGTTAATGCTGTGCGAGCGGTTCGGATAGGCCATCATCGTGAACGGTTTGTTGGCCGCGACCAGCGCGTTGATCAACGCCTCGGTTCCCTGGTAATGCACGTTGTCGTCGCCCGTGCCGTGAACGACCAGCAGTTGGCCTTTCAACTGGCCGGCGAAGGTTACGGGTGAGCTTTGTTTGTATTCGTCGGGATGATCCTGCGGCAGGCCGCAATACCGCTCCTGGTAGATCGTGTCGTAGTAGCGAATGTCCGGCACCGGCGCGACAGACATTCCCACCTGATACAAGTCGGGATAACGGAACATCGCGTTCAGCGTGGAAGAACCGCCGCCGCTCCAGCCCCAGACGCCGATGCGGTTTGAATCAACGAACGGCCATTTCAAGATCGCGCGGACAGCGTTGGCCTGATCGAGCGAATTGCGAATGCCCATCTGGCGATAGATGGATTTGCGCCACGCGCGGCCACGCGGAGCGGGCGTGCCGCGATTGTCCACGCTCACGACGAGGTAGCCCTGCTGCGCCAGCATCCGATGCCACATCATCTGGCCGCCGCTCCAGGCGTCGAGCACGGTCTGCCCCCACGGTTCGCCGTAAACGTGAAAGAGCGCGGGGTAGCGTTTCTTCGGATCGAAGTCGGGCGGTTTGAGCATCCACCCATCAAGCTCTACGCCTTCGCCAATGTTTACTCGGAAGAACTCCTGCGCGACGGGTTTGAGTCTGGCCAGGCGTTCCTGCAGTTCCTTATTGTCAAATATTGTTCGCTCGACTGAGTGGTGCGCGAATCGCACGACATCAGTCACCGGAGTTTTGTTGAAAGCCGAATAGGTGTGGATCGCCAGATCGCCGCGTGGCGAAATGTCGTAGTTGTGCGTGCCGGCTTGATCAGTCGGCGACAACCGCTCGACCTTGCCACTGCCATTGAGCCTTACACGATAGAGGTATTTCTGCGTGGGATTTTCCGGCGAGGCCGAGAAATAGAGCCAGCCGCCTGTGATCTCTCTGTCTTGCACGACGACCCGCTCAACGCTGATCAGATCGTAATCGCCGGGCGTGATGAGTTTGACATCTTTGCCGTCGCGCGAGACGGAATAGATGTGCCGCCATCCGTCGCGCTCGCTCGTCCACAGAAACCGTTTGCCGCCATCAATCCATTCCACGTCGCCGCGCGCCAGCCCGCGTTTATCCCAATCAATCGAACCCCAGGCGATGTCCACCCAGGCTTCGTCTTTTTCGGTCAGGATCGGACGAACTTTGCCATCACGGACATCGCCGAGCATCACGACGTTCGTGTTCTGCAAGCGGTTGAGTTGTTGAATGACGACTTCGTCGGAGTTGGCCGCCCATTCCATTCGCGGCAAATAATGATTGCGCGGATCGCCCGGCACGTCGAACCATTGCGTCTTCCCGCCGGACGCGTTGATGACGCCGACGCGCGCGGCGGAGTTCATCTCGCCCGCTTTCGGGTACGGGAAAGAAATGATCTTAGGGTAAAGTTCGTCGGTGTTGTTGATCAGCTTGAACTCTTTCACGCCCGAAGAATCGAGTTGCCAGTAGGCGATCCGCTTCCCGTCGGGAGACCAGCGCCAACCGTCGCGGCAGAAAAGCTCTTCTTCATAGACCCAATCGAACGTGCCGTTGATCGTGTACTGCGCGCCGTCCGAGGTAAGTTGTGTGATCCGTCCGTCGGCCAGATTTTCGATGTAGATATTATTTTCGCGCACATAGCCAACGCGCGTCGCATCGGGCGAAAGCTTGGCGAACATCAGCGTGGACGGCTTCGCGCCGCCGCCCAGCTTTTGCAACTTCGCGCTCTTCAAATCGAAGACCCAGTAATCGCCGCGCGTGTTCGACCGCCAAACGCGCTCGGAGTTGGTGAAGACCAGCAGCTTCTGTCCATCCGCGCTGAGGTCGAACTGTTCGATCACCAGCGGCGACGAAGCTCCCGGCGGTGTCAGTTTCTGCGCCGAAACCAGACTCGTCTTCGCGCCCGAAGCGGCGTCGTAGCGCGCGATGTCCACCGCGTCTTTGCCCGCCGCCGCCGGTTCCAGCATCAGGTAGCCGCTCCCGTCCGCCTGCCATTGATGCCAGCCGAGCGAGCGGGGGCGATAGCTGAAGATCGTGTCGAGCGAGAGAAGACTGGGATCGGTTTGTCTGGCAGGTTGCTGCGCGAAGAGGGGCGCAGCGATCAGCAGCGCAAACAGAATGATGGGGATTCGTCGGATTCGATTCATGGTTTTCTCCAAACCGGGAACGCGGACGTCTCGTCCGCTACCATTGACTGGATTGAGGCGGACGAGACGTCCGCGATCTGCGGCGCCGCCGAACAGTTCTTACACCATTGATGGGCAGCGTATCTGCGCTCAATTTTTTTGCGAAATCCGGTATCAACATTCTCATATTGCTCTCGTACGCGTCGGACCAAAACTCTTTCAGCCATTCTCTCGCCTGCTCGTTGATATGCGTTTGCCCTGATTTCTCGATCAACAACATGGCCACATCCCCAGTGTTTTCTGTCACCGTAAAAATGAAGTCATCGTTGTCTTCAGCCATAGATGATTTCAGTTGGTCTAACCGCTCTTCCAACTCGTACTCATACAGCGCGTATGGCATTTCACCATCGTAGATCAACGCATTTATCAGTAACTTCTCGATCCTTCTTGCTGTCATGTTGCCTCACACATTCTTGATAATTTGCCAGCGAAAGCCTGACTACATCTTCTCCGGCGCCTCAATGCCCAACAGCGAGAGCGCCTGTTCCAGTTTGCGCCGCACGACATCAGCAGCCATCAGCAACACAACCTTTCGCTTCGGGTCAGCCTCTTTCAGGATGTGGAAACGTTTGTCCTGATAAAACGTATTGAACTGATCAGCCAGTTGGAAAGCATATTTGGCGACGTGTGTTGGCTCGAAGGCGCTGGCCGCAAGTTGCACTACTTCATCCAGCCGTGAAGCGAAATAGACCAACGACCAGAGCGTGTCGCCCGCTTCGCCGGTGAAGTAACTGGCAATCTCTTCGGCGGAGAGTTGATTGAAATCGCTGCGCGCCTCGTCTGCCGAACGGCCAAGCTCGCTGAAGATGTTGCTCAGGCGGCGGACGGAGTATTGCAGGTACGGCCCAGTCTCGCCTCTGAACTTCAGCGCCTCCTCGAAATCGAAAGCGATGATCGAAGTGCGCGTGTATTTGAGCAGGAAGTAGCGCAGCGCAGCGACCGCGATCTGGCTCGCAATCTTCTTCTGCTGAGCTTCGCCGATGTCCACGTGACGCGACTGGACTTCCTTGAGCGCGTTCGCTTCGAGGCGGTCAATCAAATCGTCGGCTTTCACGCCCAAACCTTTTCGCCCCGACATTCCGATCTGCTGGCGTCCGGCGTCGGCTTCCGAAAGCTCAACTCCGAGTTCCTTCGTCGCCGCTGGCGTCAGCGTGACTTTTTCGTAAGCCAGATGCGCGCTGCGAGCCACGCGCTCGTCGTGATCAATCATCATCACGCCTTTTTTGACGTTGGCCTGCGGATAAGACTGTCCCACGTCAATCACGTTCAAAAACGCCGTGCCGTTGCCGAAAGGCGGATGTTGACCGGCGGCTTCGGTTTCGTCGCTCGTTGTGATCCAGACGTCGTGGCCGCGATGATCACGCCGCAGGGGCTTGTAGTGAAAATCCAAACCGAGCTTGCCCAGCTTCCAAAGGTGATAAGCGATGTCTTTGCCCGTGTAAGTCACCGTCCCGTTCGACCGAACGATGATCTTGTCGGGGTCATACTCCGGCTCTTCACCCTCGGATTTGAGATTTGAGATTTGAGATTCTTCGGCCCTCATCACCCAACAGCCTTTGCTGCGGCCTTCGGTTTCGTAAACGATTGCGCCGCTCGCTTTGAGCTTCTCGAAAGCGCGCGCCCAGAAGTGCAGATGCAGAACCTCTTTCTCGCGCGCCAGCAGGTTGTAGCTGATGTCGAGCCGCGCCATCGTGTCCAGATGGAGATCAACGATCTTCGAGGAGATGTATTCGGCTGCTTCTGCGGTTGCGTTGCCGCCCTCTTCGATTTCGTGAAGCGTCTTCGCGCGGATTTCCAGGCGCGCTTTGTCCTCCTCGTACCAGGCGCCGACGCGCGAATATAAATCCCAGCAGTAGTAATCGAAGCTGTCTTCGCGTTTCGCAACTGGGCGTTCGGCCAAAACTTTAATCTCGTCGAGCGATTTGTTTTCGAGATGGAGAAAGCCGACGACGACATCGGCCACTTGCACACCCGTGTTGTCAATGTAGTTGTGAATTTCAACGTTTTCGCCAGTCGCCTTCAAAATGCGCGCCGTCGTATCGCCCAACACCGCGTTGCGCACGTGTCCGATATGCGCAGCCTTGTTCGGATTGATCGAGGTGTGCTCGACGATCAGCTTTCCCGGTTGCGGATTGGGGATTGCGGATTGCGGATTGGCCAGTTGCGAGAAGATTTGGGCGCGGTCGAGAAAGACGTTCAGGTAGCCTGCGCCTGCGACTCCGACCCGCGCGACGCCGGGCACAGCGGTCAACCCTTCGGCCAGTTTGGTGGCCAGTTCGCGTGGATTTTTCTTTTCGCCGGTTGCGGCCTTGATGCGCTTGGCCAGATCGAACGCGACGGGGAACGCCAGATCGCCCAGTTCGGTCTTGGGCGGGACTTCGACGGCCAGATCATCCAAGTTGAGATTGAAGCTGTCGCGCGCGAGCGCAATCAGCCGTTGTTTGATTTCGACACTGAGTGGTGAAGACATTGCGATTACTTCTTTGTTCTCCTGAATCTGAAATTTCGCGCGGCGAGCGACGAGTCGCTTGAAAAATCGCCGAGCGCCGTGATATACACTCGCCAGCTTTTTGAGGTAATCAACTATTTTCCGGCGCGTTGGTGTAACTGGTTAACACGCCGCCCTCTCAAGGCGGAGAGCACGGGTTCGAGTCCCGTACGCGCTATACAATCTTAACCGATTAAATCTTAGGGCGGCCAATGAGCCGCCCTTTGCATTTGCGAATAGCCATTTGGTCATCATCATAAACCCTTCAGCAACTGAGGCTCGCCAATGTAGTGAACTTCGCCTGATTGGATGACGTCGAGAGAGGCGTTGACCTCATCCACGAAGGGTAAAATTTGCTCCAAACGATTGCTGAAAACCCTCAGCACGATAAACGCCAGTTGATACTTTTCATAGCCCTTCTTTCGCTCCTCCTGCTGTTTTCTTTGCGCTCTATCCACCGTGATGAAGATGTCGAACTCCGCCTCAACTCTGCTCAGCAATTCGCCGTTGGATAAATCTCCCCACTGACGGTCTCTGGCATGTTCAACGTGATGGTCTGCGCCGAGGTAGGGCTTGAGCGTGCGGGGCAGACAGTTATCGAGAAAGACCTTCACGGAGTCAGCAACTCCCTGATCTCCATCAACAACTGAACGACTTTCTCGCGGTCAGTGGGGAAATCCGCGATAAAATCATCTATCGTTTTTCCTTCCGCCAAGTACTCGAACAGCGTCGAGGCAAGTGTTCTCGTTCCACGAAATGTGGTCTGCCCCCAGAGATAGTCAGGATCATTGACAACCGCCTCGCTTTCAAATTCTCTTTTGAATTTGCCGGCGATTTTGCTGTCGAGAGTTATTGATTTTAGTCTGCCGGGTTTAGTGCTCATCGTAGCCCTCCATTCCAGGTCGTTCCTGGCGTAATTCTCAAACATTATGCCACTTCCATCGACCGCGCACTATCGTTACTTCACGCCCCCCGACTGTGCGCGCCTTTTCCGCCATCGTCCGTTCGCTGATGTCCGGCAGCCCGCTGCATTGATCGAAGATCACCAGCCAGCTGGTGTCCAATCCAAGGCCGCTCAAATAATCGTCCAATTGCTCCAGCCCTTCATTGAGCGGATCGCGCTCGCCGTCGCGCCAGACCTTCAATTCCATCGCCAGCATCGTCTGACCGTAACGCAAACAAACATCCATCCGCCGCGTGCCGATGGCATATTCGCGTTCGAGCGTTCCGCCGCCATTAACCACACGATGCAGAAAGGCCATCAGCACGATGTGCGGCGCGATCTCGTGATAATGCACGCTCTTGAGCAACGGCTGGCCGTGCTGTCGCCAAAACTTCAAAAACGCTTCGAGCAGCTTATCGGGATCGAGCGCGCCGTCCGGGCGTAGCCACGTCGGTTTGATCTGCGGCAGCGAGGCGCGCGTGACGAACGAGAGCATATACGGGATGACTTCGCGGTAGATCGGATTGGCGATCACCACGCCGCCATCGTCAGTCTGCCTGACCAACCCCAGGTCCATCACGAACCGAAGATCGTCCGCCGGCAAATCGCTCAAACTCTTGCCGGCCAGAATCGGCTCGATGATGTTACGGACGCGCGGCTCGCGCAATCTCTCGACCAGACTGTCCAGATGCGTGTCCTGGCGTTCGATCAGTTTCTCTTTCGCCCGCTCGATTACCTCGCGCGTGATCGGTTTGGCGTGGTCAGTTTCGATGAACTCCACAGCCTGTCGCGCCAGAGCATTGACGAGCCACGGCTGACCTTGCGTCAACTCGAAAGCCCGCGCGCAGGCTTCATCAGTGAAAACCTGCCTGGTCTCGGCGGTGTGCTGGCGATAGAGCGTGGCGACTTCTTCAGCGGTGAAATCACGCCTCGCTCCGCTCATTTCCCCCTCCGCTTCTTTGACTGTCTCTTCTCAGTCAAGCTCTCGTTTGACAAAGGGTAAAAATGGTAAAAGTGCCTAGCGATACGTCCTCAGAAGGCGGAAGCCGAGGTAGTTGACGCGGGCGCCAGGCGTATTCCCGGGGCGATACGCCGACCGGCTGCGGACGGCGTTGCTGCCCCAACTGCCGCCCCGAGCCACCCGGTACGAGCCGCGAGCAGATATATCCACCCACGCTCTACCATCATTTGGAGCACCATTGTAGCTATTGTGCCAGTCATCCTCACACCACTCCCACACATTGCCATGCATATCGTACAGCCCGAACGCATTCGGTTGCTTCTGCCCGACGGGATGAGTCTTGCCGCCGGAGTTTTTGTCATACCAAGCCATCGCATCAAGATCACCAGCGTAAGCGCCGGTTGTCCCTGCACGGCACGCATACTCCCATTCGGCTTCAGTCGGCAGGCGGTACTCCCTGCCCGTCATCTGCGACAACTTGCGACAAAACTCCTTCGCGTCATTCCAGGAGACGTTCTCCACTGGCAGATCATCGCCTTTGAACTGGGACGGATTGCTGCCCATCACAGCGCGCCACTGAGCCTGCGTCACTTCATACTTACCCATATAGAATGGTTTCTCGATATCCACTCTATGAACAGGAACAGTATTAATAGGATCACCATCTCCCATTTGAAATGCTCCGGATTTGATCAAGACCAACTCCCTTTCGATTTCAAGCAGGGCTCTGATCTCCTCTCGTGTCAATGCAACGCGCCCGCTGCCCTTGCAGTTGTAGCAAACTTTGGTTACCTCGTAGCCTCTATCCACGCTCCTCACCCCGCTTCCGTAACATACAGGGCACCGGACTCTCCCGTTACCGTTGCACTTGGGACAAATAAATCTCCTACCATCCCAATACTCATCTCTGTGCGGCCATCCAGCAGTATTCTCGCAAAGCGTCTCGCCTTTGCCCGCGCAATTGTTACACCTGACCTCCTCATACTTGTCAACGTGCTCATGCGTTTTGCCAGAGCCGTTGCAGACGGGGCAGGTCTTGAATTCTGTCGGCGATTGAGTTGCTCTCGGAGCGCCGCCGCCGGTTCTTCTTTTTTGGGCGTTTGTTGACGTGCTGAGCGCCAGCAGGCATGACAATAGAAGCAGAAAGCCTGCCAACACGACAAGATCGGTTTTACGAATGGCCATAGTTCCTCCAATGTGTGGCAAGTGATCGGGTGAAATGGCAGCAGTCGAGAAGTTACCGCCAAAGCAGCTTAATTCATCGTCTTCATACGAATAATGAAAACCGGCTAGATTGTTGCAGAAAGAAAGTGACGCGGTTTCCAAGTCGGCTATGGCCAACAGGAAACCGCCGAAATGCTATTCCCGACTCGCTCGTTTGTAAATAGGGCAAGCGCAGGCACATCTTCCAACAATGCAACGGCGTCAAGCAATTTAATCGCTATCAGACCTTCATTCTCGATTACAAACTCAATGCCTCTTTCACCAACTGCGCCTGCTCCAATTGATGAATCGTGTAAGAGCCTGTCGCTGGGCTTGCGCTCGCCGTCCGCCCCACATACCGCAACTCCTGCCGCCCGTCCAGCAACGCCTCCAAACGCGGCCGCATAAAATTCCACCCGCCCATATTCTGCGGCTCTTCCTGCGCCCAGATGATCTCTTCGGCCTTCGTGTACGCCGCCAGCCATTGTCGCAGCAACATCTGCGGGAACGGGTAGAACTGCTCCAACCTCAGGATCGCGATGTGCCCGTTGCCGCTCTTCTCGTGTTCGGCCATCAGATCGTAATAAACCTTGCCGCTGCAAACGACCACTCGCTCGACGCCGCCCGGATCAGCCGCATCGCCGATGACCGGATAAAAACCGCCCTGGGTGAATTGATCGAGCGACGAGGTGGCCTGCGGCAATCGGAGCAGACTCTTCGGCGTCATCACAAACAACGCTTTTCTCTGTTCCTGCTTCACCTGACGCCGCAGCAGGTGGAAATATTGCGCAGGCGTCGTCGGGTAGCAGACCCGGATGTTGTCTTCTGCGCAGAGTTGCAGAAAACGTTCCAGACGCGCGCTGGAATGTTCAGGTCCCTGGCCTTCGTAACCGTGCGGCAGCAGCGATACCAGCCTCGAAGTTTGCTGCCATTTGTCTTCGGCGGGCGCGATGAATTGGTCGGTGATGACCTGCGCGCCGTTGGCGAAATCGCCGAACTGGGCTTCCCACAACGTCAAACCGTCGCGCGCCACGACCGAATAGCCATACTCGAATCCGAGCACGGCGGCTTCGGACAGCGAGCTGTCAAAGACTTCAAAGCGCGCGCCGTTGTTGCACAGTTCCAGCAGCGGAATCCACGGTTGGCCGGTGCGCGTGTCGTACATCACGGCGTGGCGCTGGCTGAATGTGCAGCGGCCGCTGTACTGACCGGAAAGCTGAACCGCCGCGCCTTCCATCACCAGTGAGCCGAAGGCCAGTCCTTCGGCGAAACCCCAATCAACCGGCGCTTCGCCTGCGCCCATCTTGGCTCGGCGCGACATCTGGCCGACCATCTTCGGGTTCAATATGCCGTCGCCGGGCTTCCCCTTGCCGTCCGCCCCACATACCGCAACTCCTGTCGCCCATTTAGCAACGCTGCCAACCGCGGCCGCATAAAGTTCCATCCGCCTTTATTCTGCAATCCTTCCCGCTCCCACAACCTCAAGGTTGGAGCGCGATGCCGGAGCCTGTTTCCGAAGCTGCGGAAGGCGCGGATGGAAGAGGGTGCTGCTGTAGCCAGACTTCCAAATCTGACAGCGCGGTGAAATCGAGCAGCGCCTCGCTCAATTCCTCAAGCTGCTCGAGCGGCAAAGCGAGGATGTGCAATTGAACCGCCTCCTCCAGCAGGCCAAACCGCTTTTGCAGAATCCGCAAGTTAATTGCGGCGCCGCCCTTTCGCATTCCTATTCTTTCGATCGAAGTCACATATTTCATCTTCTTTTCCTCCTCGTATTCACTCAGCTTCTGGTCATATTCTTGATCCAATTCAAGAGGCAATGTCAACACCCAATCCACAAAGCGAAACAGCCCGATGATCTGTTTTTCGTCGAAGCCGCGCTCATACAATCGCTTGGTTATCTTCAGCTTCTCCTGCAATCTCGCCCGCGCGTCATCCTTCGTTCGCTGTGCAATCAGCAGCGCCTGCGCCACAACTGCAAACGGATTATCGCTCTGCTCCAATTCATCCCACCGCTCCAAATAGTCGGTCAACTTCGCTGCTGAGAATTTAAACCTAACTTCCGTTCCCAGCAATTCGGTTCGGTATTCGTTCGGACACCAGTTTTCATCTTCATCGGTCAGGATCACAAACGTCGCCACCGGTACGCCAAAGCGGTCGAAGATGCGGTAATGATAAACGTATACCCGCAACTCGAAACCGGTCTCGCGCTGCCCCTGCACTTCAATGTGGATCAAGACCCAGAGTTCCTCTCCCGTCTTGAGCCAAACCTTGACCAGCTTATCTACTATGCGGCGGCCCAGTGCGGCGTCAGCGGTGATCTTTTGCAACTCTTTGTCGAGGAACTCGAAGCCACGCGGCCAGTCTATCTGCGCGTGCGCCGACGCAAAAAAGAAGGACATACACGCCTCGAAGAAAAGGTCGAGCACGTCTTTCCACGGGCTATCGTAATCTGACTGGCTCGTCACGGGTAGTTCCTCGATTATTTGCTCAACGCTTCCTTCATCAGTTGCCGCTGCTCAAGCTGATGAATCGTGTAAGACCCCGTCGCCGGACTCGCGCTCGCCGTCCGCCCCACATACCGCAATTCCTGCCGCCCATTCAACAAAGCCTCCAATCGCGGTCGCATGAAATTCCACCCGCCCATATTCTGCGGCTCTTCCTGCGCCCAGACGATCTCTTCGGCCTTCGTGTAAGCTGCCAGCCATTGTTGCAGCAACCTCTGCGGGAACGGATAAAACTGTTCCAGCCTCAGGATTGCGATGTGGCCGTTGCCGCTCTTTTCGTGTTCGGCCATCAGATCGTAATAGACCTTGCCGCTGCAAACGACCACGCGCTCGACGCCGCCCGGATCAGCCGGATCGCCGATGACCGGATAAAAGCCGCCCTGCGTGAATTGATCGAGCGACGAGGTGGCCTGCGGCAATCGGAGCAGGCTCTTCGGCGTCATCACGAACAACGCTTTTCTCTGTTCTTGTTTTACCTGCCGCCGCAGCAGGTGAAAATACTGCGCGGGCGTGGTCGGGTAGCAGACCCGGATGTTGTCTTCCGCGCACAGTTGCAGGAAACGTTCCAGACGCGCGCTGGAATGTTCGGGGCCCTGGCCTTCGTAACCGTGTGGCAGCAGCGACGCCAGCCTCGATGTCTGTTGCCATTTGTCTTCGGCGGGCGCGATGAACTGGTCGGTGATGACCTGCGCGCCGTTGGCGAAATCGCCGAATTGCGCCTCCCACAACGTCAAACCATCGCGCGCCACGACCGAATAGCCATACTCGAATCCGAGCACAGCGGCTTCGGACAGCGAGCTATCAAACACTTCAAAGCGCGCGCCGTTGTTGCACAATTCCAGCAGCGGAATCCATGGTTGGCCAGTGCGCGTGTCGTACAAGATCGCGTGGCGCTGGCTGAATGTGCCGCGTCCGCAATCCTGCCCCGACAACCGCACCGTGGTTCCCTCCATCACCAGCGAGCCGAAGGCCAGTCCTTCGGCGAATCCCCAATCAATCGGCGCTTCGCCCGAACCCATCTTCGCGCGGCGCGACATCTGGCCGACCATTTTCGGGTTCAGGTTGAAGCCCTGCGGCACGACGCTCATCGCGCGCGAGATCTCGTCCAAAGCTTCGCGCGACACGCCGGTCTCGACGATCTGCGAGCCGTCAACTTCGGGCTTCGGCTCCGGCAATTTGGTGATCGCCTTCTGCCGCGCGACGATCTCTTTGGCGCCGAGCAGCGCGTTCTCGTAGCGCCGCCAGCTCACTTCGATCATCTGGTTGACTTCTTCCTGGGTGACGACGCCTTCGCGGATCAATTGCCGCGAATAGAGTTCGCGCACGCCCGGATGTTCGCGGACGCGCTGGTACATCAACGGCTGCGTGTAGCTGGGTTCGTCGCCTTCGTTGTGGCCGTGGCGGCGGAAGCCGATCAGGTCAATCACCACGTCCTTGTGGAATTTCATTCGGAAATCCAGCGCGATCTGCAGCACCCGGTACGCCGCTTCCACGTCGTCGGCGTTGATGTGGAAGATCGGCAACTGCGTCATCTTCGCCACGTCGGTCGAATAGATCGAAGAGCGGCTGGACGTGGGCGAGGTCGTGAAGCCGATCTGGTTGTTGATGATGAAATGGATGGTGCCGCCGGTGCGATAGCCTTTCAGATCGGCCAGGTTCAACGTTTCGGTCACAATGCCCTGACCGGCAAAGGCCGCGTCGCCGTGGATCAGCACAGGCAGAATGCGGTCGCGCGATTGTTCGCGCTCGACGCCCTGCGCATAGATCACGTCCTGCTTGGCGCGCGCCATTCCTTCGACCACCGGATCAACAAATTCCAGATGGCTCGGATTGGGCGAGAGCGTCAGCCGGACTTCACGATCTCCGATTTCGCGCGCGCCGGTCGCGCCCTGGTGGTATTTCACGTCGCCTTCATCAGCCGGGAAGCTCGGATGGACTGAGCCTTCAAACGACGTGAAGATGCGTTCGCTGAAATTGCCGATGATGTTCGACAGCACGGTCAAACGCCCGCGATGCGCCATTCCCATCACCACTTCTTCCAGCCCGCGCTCAGCCGCGCCGAGAATCAACTGGTCGAGAACAGGGATGATTGATTCGCCGCCTTCGACCGAGAACCGTTTCTGGCCCAGATATTTCGTGTGCAGAAATTTCTCGAACTGTTCGGCGGCAATCAGTTTTACGAGCAACTGCTTTTTGATCTCGGCGGGAACGGGTTCAGGGTCGCGCTCGATGCGGTCGCGAATCCACTGCTTCTGCTCCTTGCTCTGGATGTGGCGGCTCTCAGTCCCGACCGTGCCGCAGTAATAACGGATCAGCATTCCCCAAATTTCGCGGAACGTCGCTTCATCTTTGCCGCCCAATCCGTTCGTGAAGAAGCGGCGGTCCAAATCCCAGATCGAAAGCCCATAAGTTTCGGCTTCCAATTCCAGGTGTTCGTGGATGGGGACCATGTTGAGCGGATCAATGTCGGCGATCAGGTGGCCGCGCACGCGGTAGGCGTTGATGAACTCGAAGATGCGCGCCTGCTTTCTGATCTCCTGCCGTTCGCGGTCAACGCCCGACAGGAAAGGATTCACGTCAACCGACCAGTGCAGCGGTTTGTAGGTGATCCCGATGTCGGCGAAGATTTGGTCGTAGAAATTGTGTTTGCCCAACAATAGCTCGTGGATGTAAGCGAGGAACATTCCCGATTCAGCGCCCTGGATGATGCGGTGGTCGTAGGTGCTGGTGATGGTGAAGACTTTGCTGATGCCCAGTTGCGAGAGCGCCTCTTCGGTCATCGCGGCGTATTCCGCCGGATATTCAATCGCGCCCGTAGCGATGATCGCGCCCTGGCCGGCCATCAATCGTGGGGTCGAAGACGCGGTGCCAAGTGTTCCCGGATTGGTGATGGAAATCGTCGTGCCTTGAAAATCACTGACCTGGAGCTTCCCGTCGCGCGCGCGTTTGACCACGTCCTGGTAGGCGTTGATGAATTGCGTGAATGTCATCCGGTTCGCGCCTTTGACGTTCGGCACCAGCAGGCTTCGCGTCCCGTCTTTTTTTTGCACGTCAACGGCGACGCCGAGGTTCACGTCGGGTCGCTTCACGCGATAGGCCACTCCATCAACCTCTTCAAAGCCATCGTTCATCTGTGGATATTTTTCGAGCGCCTTGAGCATCGCCCAGGCGATAAAGTGTGTGTAGGAAGTCTTGCCTTTTCCATGTGACTCCTGGTGGCGATTGATCCAGCCGCGATTTTCGTCGAGCAGCTTGATCTGAATCTGGCGCGCGGAAGTGGCTGTGGGCACACCCAGACTCGACTCCATGTTCTCGACGATCTTCAACGCAGGGCCGCGAATCTGCATTCGTTCGCCAGTGGTTGTCTCAGCGGCGGCAGGCGTAGGTTGCGGCGCGGGCGCGGCGGCTGGCGCGCTTTGCTGAATCGGGGCAGGCGTCACAGCCGCGCCGTTGGTTGGCTGCGGTTCGACTTTGACTGCGCCTGCGCCGCCAAGCAGCGAAGTGAAATATTCGCTCCACTCTTCATCAACCGAATTCGGGTTATGTTGGAATTGCCTGAGCAGGTCTTCGACGTAAGTGGCGTTCGCGCCGAAGTCGTTGGCGATGATGCCGGCAATTTCTTTGTAATCTCGCATAGCTAAGTGTGCTTACCTTTCAGATGGACAATAACTGCGGTTCAGTAGAATTTATCGAGGGATGACATCCTACAATAACTCCGCGGATTTGGCACATTAGCCGCGCGAAGGCCAGATTTTTCAGCCGGTTGGCCGCGCCAATCCGGCCATCGGCATTGACCGGCGCCGGGCTTGCGTTTAGAGTTTACGCCACTTCGTCGTACTAACTTTCTTCCACACAACCTGGAGGCACTGAATGGCAAATTTTTTTGTCAGAAAGTCTATCGCTGCTTTGAAAGCGGAAGCCGCCGAGAGCGGCGAATCATCCCTGAAACGCTCGTTGTCCGCGCTCAACCTGACGGCGCTGGGAATCGGCGCGATCATCGGCGCGGGCATCTTCGTGCTCACCGGGACTGCCGCCGCGTTGCACGCCGGCCCCGCCGTCACACTCTCGTTCGTCGTCGCCGGCATCGCCTGCGCTTTCGCCGGATTGTGTTACGCCGAGATGGCGTCGACCGTGCCGATTGCGGGCAGCGCCTACGCATACTCTTACGCGACGATGGGTGAGTTTGTGGCTTGGATCATCGGCTGGGATCTGGTGCTGGAATACGCCATTGGCGCGGTAACGGTCGGAGTCGGATGGTCCGGATATGTCGTCAGCTTTCTGGAGAAAAACCTCGGAATGCATGTTCCGACGGCTTTTGCCGCGGCGCCCTACAAGTACGACATTGTTACCGGCTCGCTTGAAAAAGTGCCCGGCGCGGTGATCAACCTGCCGGCGATGATCATCATTTTGATTGTCACCACGTTGCTGGTCATCGGAATCGAAGAATCCGCCAAGGTCAATGCGGCCATCGTCGCGTTGAAGGTCGGCATCGTGTTGATCTTCATCGTGGCGGGAATCAGCTACGTCAACACAGCCAACTGGATCACTCCGGCCAATCCCGCTGGCGAATTCATTCCTCCTGTAGTCGGGCCTAAACAATTCGGCTGGGACGGCATTATGGCTGGCGCGGCCAAAGTCTTTTTCGCCTACATCGGCTTCGACGCCGTCTCGACCGCCGCCCAGGAATCGCGTAATCCGCAGAAGGACATGCCGAGAGGCATTCTCGGCTCGCTGGTGATCTGCACGGTTCTCTACGTGCTGGTGGCCTTCGTGCTGACGGGCGTCGTGAGTTACGACAAACTCAACGTGCCCGATCCGATCGCGGTCGGCATTGACTCGATCGGGCTAGGCTGGCTGTCGCCGCTGGTCAAGCTCGGAGCGATCGCCGGGTTGAGTTCGGTGATTTTGGTGATGCTGCTTGGCCAATCGCGCGTCTTCTTCTCGATGTCGAAAGACGGGTTGCTTCCGAATTTCGTCTCGAAGGTTCACCCGCGCTTCCGCACGCCTTACCTGACTTCGATCGTGACGGGGATGTTCGTGATGGTGGCCGCCGGGTTGGCGCCGATTGACCTGGTGGGCGAATTGACCAGCATCGGCACGCTCTTCGCGTTCGCGCTGGTGAGCGCCGGCGTGCTGGTGTTGCGCATCACCGATCCGAACCTCGAAAGGCCGTTCAAGACCCCGCTGGTCTGGGTCACGGCCCCGCTCGGAGTGATCTCTGCGGTTTACCTGATGCTGCAACTACCGAAAGACACGTGGATTCGATTGATCGTCTGGATGGTCATCGGGCTGGTGATCTACTTCGTTTACGGAATGCATAAGAGCCGGATCAAGGAGATCAACGCGAAGGCTCCGAAAGTTTGAACGGGTGAATGATAGGGAATTGAATGAAAACGGCGGCTCAAGGTGGCCGCCGTTTTCTTTTGCCGAGGACTGAAATTCGATTGCCGGGTTTCCCGCTTGCGCTACTTCGACACGTAATTGCGGTGAATCCAGGCTCCGTCGCGCAGCAGGTCGCGCGTCTCGAAGAAGACGAATCTGCCGGTCTCCCGCGTGACGAGCCTGATGCGCCCGGTCACGTCTTTCTCCGCCGCTGCGCCTCTTTCGGCTTCAGCCAAAGCCTCGCGCACTTCCTCCGCCGTCACCGCCTTGAACAGATTGTGTTTGTCGAGTTCGGCGAGAGCTTCAATCGCCGTCGCGTTGAGCAGCTTCGCCCAGAGCTTTCGGAAGAGCGTGGTCGAAGCGTAAAGGTCGGCGCTGTTGATCTGGCCGTTGATCGCAAAAGCGTAACCAGCCACGTCCGGCTGGCCTTCGATGACCGGCGCGAGTTGATCGAGATATTCCTGCGCCGTCGCTTTGACCTGCTCGTTTTCGAGCGTCAGTTGCAGGCTCGAAGCCGACTCGGCCGCCGCGACCGGCGCGCCGAGACTGCCGGTCAACCTATCCTGCGCCTCGGCGACGCTGGCCCAGACTTCATGCTGAGACTGGCTACGTCTGGCGGCCAGTTTCAAACTCTTTGTGTTCAACGTTCCGGTCGAAGAGCTGAACTCAGAGGCCGATTCCGCCCCGCGCCGGCTCCAGCGGCCACGCTCGACGCAGAACGCGGCGATGGGCAGCCGCCCCGAATGCGCTGGAACGATCAGGTCGTAAGTGAGCACGCGATCCTGCCGTCCGCCTTTGACGATGTCGCCCGATTGCACGTAGACCTCCGCCTCCGAGAGGTTTTCAATCGCCAGTTCGTTGACGTTGCTCGTTTCGTGAACGATCACTGCTTTCCGCTCCATCGCCTCCTGCAGCGTCAGGAAGTCGTGGCCGTTGAGTTGGTCTCGGCCGTGAATGAGAAACACGCTGAGGTTTTCGTGAGTGAATGGTCCTGAAATGACGTAATCTTCGATTTGCATACCTGCCTCCTTTTTCGTTGCGGGCGTCTGCCGCGCTTGCGTCCCCGTAACGCCGCCAGCGTGACGCCAAATCCCAGCGCCATGCATACGATGACCGGTCTGCGGCTGTTCATTCTTTCCCTTCCATTTGGGCGCCTGAACAGTTTGATCGAACGGATAAATGAAAACGGCGGCCCGATACAGCCGCCGTCTTCATGGGGATTTTTGCCGGCATTCAGAGCGTAACCTGGCAACCGCAGCGCAAGGTCAGCGTGATCGGCGATTGGTAACTGTGATCTCCGGCGGCGTCGAAGTGGCGGACCGATTGAGTATAAGGATTGTAGACAATGACGTCCTTGACTCCCTGTTCGAGGTAGAAAGGAGGTCCCAGTTCCAGGTCCTTTTTCTCGTAACCTTTGCTGATGATTTCGATCACCGCCTCGGGAACTTCGGTCACGGCGGATTCAGTTTCTGTAGGTCGCTGACAAAAGATCGAAATGTCCGGGCGTTTATCCGAACCATCTGGAAATTTGATGTGCAAGTCGGTGTAGTGCAGGCAGGCGCAACTTCCATTCGATCTGTCTGAGACACTGAAGGTCTGACGGATACGATCAATCGTCTCCTGATGAGTCAGATTGGGCAGCGCCTCCCAGATCGGTAATCCGCCAATAATCTCCAGCCGAACTCCCGCGTTGTCGGCAATCAGAAAAAAGTCGTCAATGTTGGGCATAGCTCACCTCCGCTTGAATGCAAGTTGATACAAGCGGAGTATAACAATCGCCCGAAACGACAAGCAATTGCGCCTGACCTGCAGGTTGAAAACAGCCGCCTCTATTTCGCCAGATAGTTGCGATGCACCCATCCATCACTTCGCCTGCCATCGCGTGTCTCGAAGAACAGGCTCTTCCCCGTCTCGGATTTGACCACGCTCGTTCGCGCCGTCACCTTCTTCGTCTCAGTTTTGCCGTCCTGGGCTGCGAGCAGGAAAGCCTGGGCCGTTTCTTTCTTCACCGGTTCGAACTTCCCGTCGGCTTTGAATTCGGCGATGGCTTCGACCGCGCTGGCTTCGAGCATCTTCGGCCAGAGCTTCGCGAACAGCGCGTTTGACGAATAGACGTCGGCGCTGTTGAGCTGACCGTTGATGGCAAATACGAACCCGATCACGTCACGTTTTCCGGCGATGATCGAAGAGAGTTTTTTGACGTAATCGTTCGCCGTGTCTTTCACCAGTTTGTTCTCCAGCGTCAATTGCAGGCTCGAAGGTGATGCGGCTGAAACAACGGAAGACCGCGTGAGGCCAGCCACATTTCCAGCCTCGATTCTTATAGCGTCGCCTGATAGTTCGGCGGCGCTGGATCGTTCTAAGCCGGCGCCTTCCACGCGACCTGCGCTTCGCCTGGCTCTGGCCGGCGCAGGCGCCGAGTCGAAGACGACCACATTCTCCGCCAGTTTTGCCTGAGCCTTGCTGACGTTCGCCCAGACCTCGCCCTGCGAGCCTTTGGCCTTTGCCGCGATCTTCAACTCCTTCGACGCGAGCATGTTGTTCGAGGCGCTGAAGGCGGCCACGGCTTCATTGCCGCGACGGCTCCATCTGCCATGTTCGACGCAGAAGGCTTCAATCGGAATCCGGCCCGATTTCGGCGGCACGATCAGATCGAGCGCCAGCACGCGATCCTGCTGCCCGCCTTTGACGATGTCGCCGGCCTGCACGAAGACCTCCTGGTTCGACCTGTTCTGGATGTTCAACTCGTTGACATCGCCCGTTTCGCGCACGATGACTTTCTTCTGCTTCATCGCTTCCTGCAAAGTCAGCGGCGCCGGGCCTCGCGATTGATCGGCGCCGTGCAGCAGGAAGATCGTCAGGTTCTTATGCGTGTACGGCCCGCTGAGAGTGTAATTCGCAGGGGCTGGATTTTGCGGTTGCGCGACCGCCGCCTGGCGCTGCGCGCTGGTTGACAATGCGCCGATCAGCCCAGCGCTGACGGCGATCAAAAACAATCCAATGGTTAAAGTTTGTCTCTTCATTTTTACCTCCATTGTCGAGACAGTTGTTGATTAGGATCAGTACCGCGAGCGGTAGCGAGCGTGGTCTCCTCCGGTCGGCCTATTGATGGAGACTCGCTCGCTACCGCTCGCGGTACCGAATCAGTACCGCGAGCGGTAGCGAGCGCAGCTTACTGAGCCGCTTTATTGACGGAGACACGCTCGCTACTGCTCGCGGCACTGATCCGGAACCGCGTGGGCGCGACAACCACACGCGCTTCGGGGTTGTAGTAATCGTAGAGCGCCGACGGCGCGGTCTGCGCCTTGACGCCGTAACGTGGTTTGAATTTGAAAGAGAACTTCACGCCGCCCGCCCGCGGCCATAGGTAAACAACGACGCGATCCGGCAGCACGTCGTAATGATTCAAATCCCAGCCCGTTTCTTTGGTCGCCTGTTCGAGCGAAGCGCGGTCAATATCCGCTCCCGGCGGCAGGCCAATCTCCGCCAGCATCATCCCGTAGCCTCTGGAAGCGACGCGTTCGGCGACGACATTGCACGTCACTTCGTCGCCGATCTTCGCTTCCAGCTTGTCGTAACTCACCGCCAGCCGCAGCGCGCCAGCGTCGCGGAGCCTGACGTTTTCGCGCCGCTCCGCCGCGCCTTGCTTCCACGGCTCGTAATGTGTTTCGACAATCTGCGCCGATGCCCGCGTCGCGTCGCCCGCGCGCCGGATTTCGATGCGGTTGTTACCCCGGCTGAGGAACTGTGAAAGATCAACTGTGATTGGATTGGTCAGTTGGCTGCCTGACGGCATTACAACCGAAGTCGCGCGCTTTCCATTGACGGTGATTTCAGCCTGACCCGCCGCGACCGATTTCGCGGCTTCCGTTTCACTCAAACTGATCAGCGTGTCGAGCACGTTGACCGTAGCCTGCGTCGAAAGCCACACGCCGTAACGATCCTTGTTGCGCAGCAGGAAGAGCAGCCCACGATTCACTAACTCTTCCCGCTCTCCTGCCTGTTTCAAAGCCTTCACCACTAGCGCCGTGGTCTCAATTCTTCCGGCCAATCCCCAGCCGTAGAATGGTGTATTCGACTCCAGATGCCAGTAGCTTGTTCCGGCTTCTTCACGAACGAGCGTTCGCAATTTTGCGACGGCTTTCTCCGCGCCCGCTTTTTCACCGGCATCCATCGCGGCCAACGCATACGAAGCCAGCAGGTATGGCTCATCAATCGCTTCGCTGAGTTTGGCCAGGTAATCGAGCGCCCGCCCGAGCGCGGCGGCGAAGGCTTTGTCGCTTCCCATCGCTTTCTTCTCCGTCGCCAGCACGCGGGCGATGAAAGCGGTGTTGAGCGCCGTGCGCCGCGCGTCTTCCTCTTTGCCCCAATAACGCGCGATCCAGCGACCATCGAGTTGCTGCTGGCTGAGGATGAATTTGCGCGCGCGTTCGATCACGCCGTCATCAACTTCGATGAAAGCCTTCGCGTCGTCGAGGAAACGCAGCGCGTAGGCGGTCAACGCCAGATCGGCCTCGCCGCGCCCCCAGTAGCTGAAGCCGCCGGTCTCAGCGCGATAACCCAGCAATCGTTTGTAACCAGCCTGGGCGTAGCGTCGCGCCTTCTCGGCGATCTTCCGCATTGGCGCGGGAAGTTTTTCTCCCTGGGGTTCGAGGTAGCGCAGGATCATCACGTTCGGATATGTCGAAGAGATGGTCTGCTCGCCGCAACCGTAAGGCCGCTGCAAAATGCCTTCGATGCCCTCCATCGCGTGCGCCATCAGGTTGGGATAAATCTTCAACTCAGCCTGCGCCGACCCTTTGATCGCGTCGTCGGGCACTACGATGTCGAGCGAGCCGTCGCTGGTAAACACTCCATTCACGGTCGCGGTGATCTCTTCGCCGTCGGGATGGACGCTGACTGGTTTTTCGATGGCGTCGCTGGCGTCGGAACCGAACGCCGTGATGCGCTGCCTGCCGTCCTTGATTGAAGCGATGGCGCGGAAGTCGAAGATCACTTGCCCCGCGTCGCCCGCTTTCACTTCAGCGCGTTTGCGAGCCGGCGTGAGCAATTCAAACCAGCTTTCCGGTTTGATCTCCGCGTTGACGGTTTGGTTTTTGTCGAGGTAGTTGCGCAACACGACTGGCAGCGCGATCTCGTCGCCTTCGGTCAGGACTTTCGGCGGGTCGTGTTCGGCGAAGAAAGGCTGGAAGGCGCGGAACTCTTTTTCGGCGACCCCGACCTCGCCATCAACGGTCGAGCCGACGACCGACATCTTCCAGGTCGTGATGTTGCCGGCGAGTTTGAACTTTAACTGCGCGCGGCCCTGTTTGTCGGTTTCGATCTGCGGCTGCCAGAGCAGCGTTTCGGGGAAGTATTCGCGCAATCGCGGAGTGGCGATCTGAGACTGCGGAACCGTCAATCTGTCCTTCACAACCGACGAAAGGGACGCATCCGAAGTTGACGTGACCTGTTGCTCGCCGCCCGAAACCATCACCGCTTCCGCCACGGCGCCCACTTCGAGCGTAGCGTTTAACGTCGCCAGCAGGGATGGATAGATCAGCACGTCGGTGAAGATTGTGATCTTAAAACCCCTCGCTTCGAAACGGATTTCGTAAGTTCCCGGCGCCAGGTTTCGCAGCATATAGCTGCCCTGTTGGTTGGTCTTCACCGTCCAGATCGCTCCGCTGTTGATATGTTTCGCGGTCACCGTCACATCCGTGATGCCCGCCCCGGTCGCGTCGGTGACGGTTCCGGCAATCGCTCCGCCATCCCCGGAGAAGCTGATGGCCTTCGTTTTGGTCAGCGCGCTGAGCTTTTCGGCGATCTGTTTGGCAGACTCTTCGGCGATGACGCGCGAAAATTCGGTCAGGTTGAAATCGTCGTAGCTTCCCTCCTTGCCGTCCGCGCCGAAGCTGCGAATGATGATGTGCGCGAGTTGTTGCGTGACCGGAGTGATCTCGGTCTTCGGCTGCGGCTTCTCGCCCTGCCGCCCCTGATTGAGCAGCGTCACGCGGTCGGAATAACGCGAAGTGGTTTTGAAGGTCGCATAGTAACGATTGCCCCAGCCATCGCTGAGCTGGTCGAAATCAACGCCCGATTGTTTTAAGGCTTCGCGCAACTCGCCATCGTTTTGCGGAATCAGGTTCGTCTTTTTGAGATGCGCCATCAACGCGCGATCAATCCGCGCTTTGATCTCAGCGGTGTAATCAATCAAGCAGGTCGAGATCACAAAATCATCCGACCCGACCCTTCGCTGCTCCTGCTCATTCTCGAAGCGTCCGTTCGGCCCGCCGCTGCTGAGGTAGACGGAAAAATTGCGTTGCGAGACTCCGAACCCGACTTGATATGGATTGCCCCAACGGTCGCGCAGCGCGTCAATGTCAATCGCCTCGCGCAGCTTCATCTCGCGCTTCAGCGTTTCGCGGTCGCGGATGAACGCGCCGGTCTGCGCGTGATGGTTCTCGACCGTCCGCGCAATCGCCGCCGCTGTGTAGCGGAAGTACTGCCACGATTTGCTGAGCGCCGTGAAATCATCCTTGGTGTCGAAGCGTTTGTCCGGGCCGGCGCTGACGAGTTCAAAAACGTTGTTGACTGTTTCGATGGAAAACTTCGGGCGATAAGCTGTGCCCCACGGATCGCGCAGTTCATCAAGCTCAATCCCAGCCAGCAGCATCTGCCTTCGCAGCGTCGTTTCGCTGACTGGGTAAATCGACTTCATCAAGTACTGCGAATCGAGCGCATTCCCAACGGGAGCGAGTTGCGCTGTGATCGCGGAACGGAACACCTCTTCCGCGTCGGTTGCGAATTCCTCGCCGCTGAAAAATCGCGGGCGGTAATAGCCGTAATCAGACTGATTGAGCATGGCTTCGGCAACCAGCTCCAGCCCTTCAGGCAATGGCTTTGACAAGTCGAGCCGATCCAGATCGCGTCGCGTGACGCCGGCCAGGCCATAGCCCGCGCCGAGCAGTCCGCTGAAACAATCGTAAAAGCCGAAGTTGCGGCCGTTGAATTCCTGATCGGTCCGGGCGCGCTCTTCGACGGCTTTGTCGAAGACGACCACGCCGATCGCGCTTTCAGCCGCGCGTCCGTCGGGCGCGCGAATGCGCAGGTCGGCGCGAACGTCGTCGCCGGGGCGATACGAAGCCTGATTGAACGCCACGTCGAGCTTCAACTCCCGATCACGCGGGTAGAGAATTCTGGCGACGCCGGCTGAGTTATAACTTTCGTAACCATCGCTGAAAGCTGGCCAGGCCACGATCGTCAACTCATCGCCGAATTCCTGGTTGAACGGGAAAGTGATTTCGGCGCGCCCGTCTTTGAGTTGAACCATGCGCGCGGCAAGCAGCCTGTGACCTCGCATCAAATCAACCACCCAGGTTGTGCGCAGCGAATTGGAGGTCAAACGCGCCTTGATCGGCTCGCCAGCGCGGTAAAGCGTTTTGTCAGTTTCGACGCGCATCGCCACGGAGTAACTGTCCCAGTACCCGTGAACATGCCGGCCCGACCTTCCCTGGCCGTCGCGCGCGGCAAGCTCCACGCGCAATCTCTCGCCTTCTTCAGGTTCGCTGACCTCGAGCGAAGCGACTTTGGCCAGGCCGTAACGGTTGGTTTTGAGGGTCAGCAGCGACTTTCGCCTCACCTTCGCCTCACCATCGTCTTCTTCGCCGAAGAGCTGACTGATCGCCACCTCGCACTGCGCCGGAGCGCCGTCAGCGTAAAAAGTCGAAACGTAAAATTGAAGCGGCAGGTCTTCGCTCATCCCGTCGCGCTCGATCAGGTAAACGTGGATCGGCTCGGCGGTGATGCGCAGATCGAAGCGGCGCTGCTCGGTGCGCCCCGTGGTCAGATCGGTCAGGTAAGCCGCGTAACGCAGGTCTCGGAAACGCGAATACGAATCGCGTTTGAACTCCTGGTGGTCTTCTTCAAGATTGATGCGGGCAATGAAGCGCCCTTCGCCGTCCAGCGCGCCTTCGTATTTATCTCCTTCTTCGATCTCCCATTTCTGTTCGCGGTAATTCCAGCGGCGCTCGGTTTCGCGCACGATGCGCGTGCGGCCCTGCTTCACCGGCTGGCCGAAGAGGTAATCTGCGTTCACGATGATCTCTGCGTTCTGCCCCGGCAGGTAATAACCGCGATCGGGTTTGACGTTGACCACGAAGTTGGGCAGATCGTAGCGGCTGATTTTGAATGATTGGCTGCCCGACGAGTGACGATGGCTTTCCTCGCCCAGCCACGTCTCGATGTAGTAATCGCCCAGCCGCGCGTTGTCGGGCACAGGCCAGTCAACGCTCGCCACGCCGAAGCGCGAGGTCTTGAAACCGGCGCGGAAAATGTAACTGCCTTCAGGATCGCGAATCTTCAGCGTCCCCTCGGTGTCCGCCCACGCCCGCCGGTCTCGATCCAGACCGAGGACACGAATGTGTAGAGTCTGTCCTGGCTGGTAGAGCGGCTTGTCGGTGCTGACCAGAATCTGGTTCGGATAGTGGAATCCGACTTCCTCTTTGGCTTCCTGATAAAAGCCGCCAAGCTCGGCGACGACTTTGACCTCGGCCTCTTCGGCTTTGAGCGGATTCGGCAGCTTGAATTCCAACAACGCTTCGCCGTTGGAATTCGTCAGGCCTGATGATTTCAGCTTTCGTTCATCATCACCTTCTTCGTAAGACATCTGAGACTGAACGCTCACGCCGGAGATAGGCTTGCCGGTCAGCGGATGCAGCGTGCGGACGCGAATCGTGTACTTCGCCTCCTTCCCGACTTCCTGTGGCGCGGAGACGAGCAGCCTGAAGATGTCTGGCATGATTTCGGACAGCGAGATGACGCCGGAAACCGGAGCGGATTCTTTGACCGACGGATCGGTCGCGCTGATTCGATAGCGCAACCGGTACCAGAGCAATTCCTTGCTGTCGTAATCGCCGCTTCCCACTTTGATCAGCGGGATGGTGGAAATGCTGGAACCCGAGGGGATCGAAATCTCTTGCGTCGCCGTAGCGCGAATCGCTTCCCGAGGGTTTATCAATTCCAGTTTGATTTGCGCAGGTAAGGCGCCGACGCGAGGATTTTCCAGCGCCAACTTCACAACCGGTCCTTCCTTTTGGAGCGAAAACCTGGTGGCCGATTCGCTGACGCGGAGGTCAGCAATGTTTGCCGAAAACTTTGCGGCAAACATTGAAGCCGAAAAAAGACAAAGCAGTAGCGAGCCGATCAGACGATAACGCATATCAGCATTCTCCCGATTTCCAATTGAGAGGTTTTCCCAGCGTTCGCCCCCGAGGCCGTAGAGCGATTGGCTGACCGCTGCCTTTTAACGATGAACATCTGTGATCAATAGCGGCCGGCTGAGCGATGAACGGCTCTGTTTATCAGGCTTGCATAAAAAGCCGAAACAAATCGTTTGACCCGCTTGACCTGAAGTGATGCGGAGCATAGGCTATCGCTTTCTTCAGGCAAGGCGGAACAACACTGGTGGATAGCCAGCAATGTTTATTTCATTAACCCCATTATCCGAAAGGAGAAAATTATGGCTTTGCGTATCAATGAGGTCGTTCCTGATTTCAGCGCGGAGACGACTGAAGGCCCGATCAAGAGCTTCCACGAATGGATCGGCGACAATTGGGCGATCCTCTTCTCGCATCCGAAAGACTTCACGCCGGTTTGCACAACTGAGCTTGGCTACATGGCCGGACTCAAACCCGAGTTCGAGAAACGCGGTGTCAAGGTCATCGGCTTGAGTGTTGACTCGGCGGATTCGCACAAGAAATGGGCTGAGGACATCAAAGAGACTCAAGGGCACGCGCTCAACTTCCCGGTCATCGCCGATTCGGATCAGAAGGTTGCCAGGCTCTACGACATGATTCATCCCGAAGTGAGCGACATCTTCACCGTGCGTTCGGTCTTCGTCATCGCGCCGGACAAGAAAGTGAAGGCGATGGTCACTTACCCGGCGAGCACGGGGCGCAACTTCGACGAGATTCTGCGCGTGGTGGATTCGGTGCAACTGACGGCCAAATACAGTGTGGCCACGCCGGTCAACTGGAAGCAGGGCGAAGATTGCATCATCGTCCCGGCGCTGTCGGATGAAGCGGCCAAAGAGAAATTCCCCGGCGGTTGGAAGACGGTCAAACCGTATTTGCGGATCGTCCCGCAACCGGGCAAATAAGATGAAGTGATGAAAGGGTGAAAAGCATAACGCTCTTCACCCTTTTCTTACTCTCGCCGCATCCAGCCTCATCAAAGTCGCCGTGCTTTTAGCCACGAGCGCGCCATCCTCGGTCGTCATCGTCGCTTCAGCGTAAGCCAGCGTCTTCCCCAAATGCACAATTCTCGCCTCGCAGTAAACGTCCTGGTCTTTAACCGCTTTCAGAAAGTTGATGCGTTGTTCGACGGTGGTTGGAACCTGGCTGGGCATGATCAGCGTCGTCAGCGCGTGCGCAGCGGCTGAATCGGCCAGGCTGTAAATCGCTCCGCCGTGCAGGGTGAAAGGCTGCCGGAGTTCCGGACGGTAAGTGATCTTCATCTTCACCCAGCCTTCGTCCGCATCCAGCAGTTCTATCCCCATGAATTTCAGGAACGGATTGTTCGCTGAGATCGGTTGCAGTATCTCGAATAGCTTGCTCGGCATCTTCGCGGGTCATTCTCCTTGAAAAATGATGTACCGCAGACTGTCTAGTCTGCGGAGGCTTCATCATCTCGAACCTTGTAATGGAAACGAGCCGATTGATAGGAGCGCCTCTTGTCCCTCGATGTCCGAGATAATGAAGCCCACCGCAGACTAGACAGTCTGCGGTACGTTCTTCGCGCCGCATCCTACCGCAGAAGACAGACGCGAGCCAATCCAGCAACCGATCACAGCCATCAATATTCCCGCGAAAACATCCATCACGTAATGGTAACGCCCATACACCGTCGCCACACAGATGCTCAACACCAGCGGCGTCAGCCAATATCCGATCCTTCGCGCAAAGCGCCAGGCTGAGATCAACACGACCATCGAACCCGCCACGTGCGCTGACGGAAACGCTCCGCCGTGAACGCGCCCATGTTTTTCAATCAGGTTGATGAACGTGGTGAGCGGCCCGCCCGCGAGTTCGACCTGCTGCAAATGGCGCAGCGTGTGATGCGGGCTTTCGATGGGGAAGAGGACGAAGATCACATAACAGAGATAATAGGCCGCGCAGGTCGAAGCGATGAAGACGCCGAATTCTTCGCGCCGTCCGCGAAGCCAGAGATGAGCGCCAAGCCCGATGGTCAGCAGAAAATAGCTCATGTAAACAAGCTGCATATATTCGTTCAGCCAGTAATTGCTGAACTGTTCGATCCACACCGTCGGATGCGCGCCGAACATCGCGTAATCAGCTTTGATCAAATGCTCATCGAACCAGCCGGGAAAGATGGCGTGAACGATCAAACCGATCTCTTCAAAGAAAAACAGAAAGAGCAGCGCCGGATACCAGTGGCTGAAAAAACCGATGACGCGAACTTCGCGCGCCCGCGCGAGCGCCAGTCCCACGATCATTGCCATCAAGCCGAGATGGATGGGCAGCAGCGTCGCCCAGCGCGGGATGTTCTGATGACAAACCGCAATCAGCGTGGTCGAAAAGACGAGGTAAGCCAGCGTGAGCCGGTCGGCGACGTTGAGCTTCACCATCGCGGCGATCAGGAATTCGCGCAACCCGGCCATGCTCTGTCGCCAAAAGTTGCGCGGGGAAGTCATCGCGTCTCGATCAAACTCGACCATAAATTTCCTCCGCCTGCCTTCGCTTTCCGCTTTCGGTAAAATCCTCGATCATCCAGTTCCTGCTCCCGGCGAACCTGCGCAAACCCGCGTCAGGGTTGGCCGCCACCGGATGGCCGACCATCGCCAGCAGTCGCCGGTCGGCGTAACTGTCCCCGTAAGCGAAGGACCGTTTGAGATCGAATGCGCTGGCGCGATTCATCGTCGTCAGGCATTCGGCTTTCGTTTCGCCGAACGGATGCAGACCCGAGATTCGACCTGTCAGTCGCCGGTCAACGACTTCCAGCTCAGCGCCGACACGCGCGCTGACGCCCAGTCGCTCAGCCAACGGTTCGAGCAGCGGGTCGAGCGTTCCCGAAAGCAGAATCACAAAATGGCCAGCGCTTTGATGCCAGCGCAACCGGTTGATCGCCCGGGGCGACAATCGCGGCTCGATCTCGGTCTCAAAGCATTCGCGCGCCAGGCGGCGGATGCGCGCGGCGTCCTTGCCGCGCAGGTAAGCTTTGACCGCTTTCAATCGCGGGCGGCCCACGACCAACGCCTGCGCCGCCGCGATAGCCCAGTTGAACAAATCGCGCCAGCTCAATTCGCCTTGCCGCCACAAAAACCTGATGAAAATCCGTTCGAGCGTCGCGCCGGCGATGAGCGTGCCGTCAACGTCGAAGATCGCCGCGATGCGGGAATTGTCGTTCATCGTTTCCTCACCACACTTTCGGAAGAGCCAGGTCTTCGCGGAAAAATCTGAAGCCTTCGATCATCACCGGGACGCCGCGCACAACGCAGAAGACGACCGCCGAGATCGCCAGGGCAATCGCGCCGATGCGCACGCCGCTCATTAAACCGGCGACCAGCGCCTGCCATTCAGGCGTGTTCGTCAGCGTCAGCCACAAGCCGAGCGCGAAGAACGCCGCGCATTTGACGATGCCGTAAGCGGCGCGGCTGGCGCGCGACCCGACCAGCAATCGTCCCCACCACGTCTGCATCATCGTCTTCTCGCCGAACGCAGTCTGGCCTTGCGTGAACGCGATGGCGCGCAGGAAATCGGTGAACCCGCCGCGCGCGATGACGATCACCGGAATCCAGAACGAAACCAACCCGGCGGCAGCGAAATAGATCCAGAAGACGCTCTCGACGATGCGGTCAGCCGCGATGTCGAAAGCCGCGCCGACGTCGCTCGCGCTCCCCCGCCGCCGCGCGACGTAACCGTCAGCCGCATCGAGCGCCAGTGCCACGACCAGCAAAATCAACGCCGCGACGCTGGCGTATGAGCCGGCGCGAAACAGCGCGACAGAAACGAAAGCCAGAAAGACTCTGACCAGCGTAATCAGGTTTGGCGACATAAAAAGACCTCCTCAAATTATTGAAGCCGCCATGCGCTCTTCAATCCCCGTGCCGGTGGGGACAATCCCTAAAGATAGTGAAAGCATTACGTTTAGTGCTTATGGCTGGTTGGCGACGGGCTGGTCGAACGATGCGGATACGCAGGATTTTTCCGACGGCTGATATTTTTTTTGTTGAACGATTGCCAAAACGCCCGGCTTCGTCGTATTGAGGAGTATGCCAAGCAAGACACGCAAACCGGACAAAGACTCTCTGAAATTCCTGCTCGGCGCGACCGCGCTGACCATTTTAATTTCGAATGTGCCGCTCGTCCGGGTCGCGGTCTACCCGCTGCGACTCTTCGTGACGTTCATTCACGAAGGCGGCCACGCGCTGGCCGCGTGGCTGACCTTCGGCTCGGTCGAGAAGTTGGTCATTTTCGCCAACGCCAGCGGCGAGACTTACACTCGCGGCGGTCTGCCGATTCTGATCGCCAGCGCGGGTTATCTGGCCAGCACGGCTTATGGCGCGGGGCTGTTGGCGCTGCTTCACGACGGGAGCCGGGCGAAGGCCGTGTTGACAACCACAGCCGCATTGATTCTGGTTCTGACCGGGTTGTTTGCCAGAGATCCGTTCAGCCTGTTCATTGGCATTGCGCTGACGGTGATCCTGATCTGGATCGCGATTGCGGCGAGCGCGCGCTGGGCGCATTTCTTTTTAAGTTTTCTGGCGGTGCAATGCTGTCTGAACGCGTTCTATGACCTGAGGACGTTGTTCCTGCTTTCAACCACGACCGACGTTCACAGCGACGCGGTCAACATGCAGCAGATGACGATGATTCCCGCCGTCTTCTGGGCCTTGTTGTGGATCGCGCTCTCGGTGGTAGCCCTGGTTTTCGCGCTGAAAATTTACGCGCAGCATCTGGGGCTGATTCCGAAGCCGGCCAAATGAGGCCGCGCGGATTAGGGTTCAGCTTCTCGCCGCCGCCTTGATGTAGTAATATTTGGAACCGTCTTGATCATCTGTCGTTACAAAAGTCGTTTGGAATCGCCCTGAAGACCTTCAAATCTGTCACTCAATGTTTTACCTCAGGAAGGAGTTCAAAAGTTTTATGAAGCGCAAAGATTATTCCCGCCGGGCGCAAGCTGGTTTCTCGTTGATCGAGCTGTTGATCGTGGTGGCGATCATCGGCATTCTGGCCGCGGTCGCCGCTCCCAGATTGCTGGAGAACATCAAGCTCGGACGGCAAACAGCGACCCTCAATTCGCTCAGAACCATTCATCAGAATGAAGCCCAGTTCAACGCGATGAGAGGCAAGTTCGGAACCCTCAAGGAGCTGAACGAAGCCAGCCTGATTGACGCCAACTATGCTAACGGCGCCGCCGTGAGCGGCTACGTTTATAACTCGACCGAAGCGACCCCCGATCAATATTGCGTCCAGGCCACTCGCCAGAGTCCGAGCACCGCGTACCGGGATTACAATGTCATCGAAGACGGCACGATCCGTTACGTCGAAGTGAAAACGCCGGCTCCGATTCCACGCGGCGAAGGCTCTCCGCTTTCTGAAACGGGGACAGGATCGGGCGCGACGGGCGCGGGAGCAGGCGCTCAACAGCCGAAGCAGTAATCCCGCTGTTCGGTCACTCAATTTCAGCAAAGAATTCAGGCAGGCGGCCCAATCGAGATGACAAGCGATTGGCGCGCCTGCCTGAAATCATTTCACCAACGCAATATCTACTCAGCCAGATCAAGGAGAAATCAAATGTCAGCCAGCTATTCAAATGCGCAACCAGAGCGACAAACACATAAAGGAATGGCCATCGCGTCTCTGGCGCTGGGTATCATTAGCATTCCGACTCTTGGTTTGTTGGTGGTCGGAGCGGTTATGGGCATCATCCTGGGAGCGATTGCGCTCAAGAACATCAACCAGGACCCGGCAAATCATGGCGGGAAAGGGGCAGCCATCGCGGGCATCGTCACCAGCGCCATCTCGCTGGGGTTGGTGGCCATCATCGGCGTTTTGGCGGCGATCGCAGTTCCGAAGTTAAACGACAGCATCAAACACGGGCGCGAGACGGCGGCGGTCAACTCGCTGAGGATCATTCACAACAGCCAGATGCAGTTCAGACAAGTGAATTTGAGATTTGCCTCGCTCGAAGAATTGGCTGAATCAGAACTGCTTGATCAAACCTACGCCGGCGGAGATGCGATCAGTGGGTACGTCTACTTGTCATCCAGCGTTTCAAGCGGAACTTACTGCGTTCACGCCGAGAGAGCCAGTGGCGCCGTTGGGTATCGCGATTTCATCATCTGCGAGGACGGGATCATCCGCTTCGTCGCATCAGAGGCTCCCGCCATCGTGCGGCGCGGTGAAGGCAAACCGCTCGATTCTTCTTTCTACTACCGCTGAACCCAAAAGCCGTGGTTGTGCTACCCTGTCCGCGTCATGGCGACGGATCAAAATCTTCAACTCGACGCTCTGGCAATCGCCGCTCATCCGGACGACATTGAACTGTCTGTCGGCGGAACGCTCATCAAGCTGGCGCGGATGGGTTACCCGACCGGCGCGCTCGATCTGACGCGCGGCGAATCGGGTACGCGCGGCACGCCTGAGATTCGCGCGATGGAGGCGGAACGCGCGGCGCAACTGCTCGGCCTGTCTGTCCGCGAAAATCTCGATCTGGGCGACGCGCACATCTGGGTCAATGAAGATTCGCGAGTGAGACTGGTTCGGGCGCTGCGGCGATTGCGACCTCGCGTCGTGTTCACTCAACACTGGGAAGACCCGCATCCGGATCACGCTCACACTTCACAACTCGTGCGCGAAGCCTGTCACATCTCCGGGCTGGCAAAGTATGACCAGGAATCGGGCCAGGAACGCTGGCGGCCATCCTGTATCGCCTACTTTCTCTTCCCGCGTTCGGTCACTCCTACATTCATCGTTGACATCGGCGAAACGTCCGAGCGCAAGTGGGAAGCCATCCGCGCGCACGCCTCACAGTTTTTCAATCCGCAAGCGACGGAGCCGCAATCGCGCGTCAGCACGGAATGGTTTCTGCGCGAGGTCGAAGCGCGCGACCGTTACTTCGGGGCGATGATCGGCGTCGAACACGGCGAAGCGTTCTTCGTCCGCGAAGCGTTGAACGTTGACGATCCGGTCGCGCTGTTGACCAGGCGAATGAATATGTATTCTTGAATGGTGGTTGGTGGTTGGTGGTTGGTGGTTGGCAAAAGCTGATCACCAACCACCAACCACCAACCACCAACCACCACCATGAACATCGGCATCACAGTCTTTCCCACTTACGGCGGCAGCGGCATTGTCGGCTCTGAGCTTGGACGCGAGCTGGCCGAGCGCGGCCACGCCGTGCACTTCATCACCTATGCGCTGCCGACGCGGTTGTGCCGGCTCGACGAGCGGTTGAAATTTCACGAGGTCGAGATGTTCGACTACCCGCTCTTCGAGTTTCCGCCTTACGATCTGGCGCTGGCTTCAAAAATCATCGAGGTCGCGGAGAACGAAAAGCTGGACGTGTTGCACATGCATTACGCGATCCCGCACGCGACCGCCGCGTTCCTGGCGCGCGAGATGTACAAGCCCACCCGCTATCTGCCGTTCGTCACAACGCTGCACGGCACGGACATCACGCTGGTCGGATCGCGCAAGAGCTTTCTGCCGATCACGCGGTTTTCGATTGCTCAATCCGACGCGCTGACTGCGATCTCGCAATACCTGGCCGACGAAACCTGCCGCACGTTCGGCAATTGCGCCGTCGAAGTGATCCCGAACTTCATCAACGCGAATGAATACCGCAGGCGCGAAAACGAGAGACTGCGATCGCAACTTGCGCCCAATGGCGAGAAGCTGCTGATGCACGTCTCCAATTTCCGTCCGGTCAAACGCATCGGCGATTGCGTCCGCACGCTGGCGCAAATGCGGGGGCGAGTTAAGGCGCGATTGGTGATGTGCGGCGATGGGCCGGAGCGCGCCGGCGCCGAGACGCTGGCCAAAGATCACGGTGTCGCCGGTGACGTGTTGTTCGTGGGGCAGGTTCCGAACATCGCCGATTATCTTTCGGTGGCCGACTTGCTGCTTTTGCCGAGCGAGACCGAGTCGTTCGGGCTCGCCTGCCTTGAAGCGATGGCCTGTGAAGCGCCAGTGATCGCCACTCGCGTTGGTGGATTGCCCGAAGTCGTGCGCGACGGCGAGACTGGCTATCTGACCGAAGTCGGAGATACGCGAACGATGGCCGAGCGCGCGGTCGAGATTCTGTCGGATGAAAAAAGGCAGCAGCGGATGGGAGCGCGCGGTCGAGCTTGGGCTGTCGAACGGTTCAACACCGAGATCGTGATCCCGCAGTACGAAAAACTCTACGAGCGTGTGGTTGATTGGGCGCGCCAAAGCAAATGACGAATCATAGACCACAGGTTGGAATGGGCGTTCTGGTAATGCGGCGCGGACGCGCGCTGCTAGGCTGCCGGCGCGGCTCGCACGGCGCGGGATATTACGCCGCTCCGGGCGGCCACCTCGAATTCGGCGAGAGCTTTGAACAGGCAGCTCGGCGTGAAGTGCGCGAAGAGACCGGTCTGGAGATCGCGGATTTGAGATTGCTCTCGGTCGGCAATTACCTCTTCAACCGCGAAGACGGCGAGCGGCATTACGTTGACGTCGACTTCGTTTGCGAAGCGCCGGTGGGCGAGCCACGGCTGATGGAGCCGGAAAAATGCGATGGATGGAATTGGTATGAACTCGACGATCTGCCGTCGCCGCTGTTCATCGTGACGCAGCGAATGATCGAGAGTTTGCGCTCCGGCATAACGCTCAACAACCTATCTGAGATTGAGCAAGGGTAATAATCGGTAGCCCCGCCTTCAGGCCAACGGCATTGAGTTAAGCCATTGACCATTGCCAATTGAGCATTGGACATTGTTTCGCAGGGGAAGAAAGCAGACTTCCTGCGAAACAATTGGCAATGGCCAATTCCCGTGTTGAATCGCCTGCCTCAACCAATTACACTCTCTCCACCCCTTATGGCAGTAACAAGCAATCAGGCAATCAAGGCAGTTGTGTTGACGATCAGCGACTCCGCCTCGCGCGGCGAGCGTGAAGATTTGTCCGGCCCGGCGGTCGTGGCTGAATTGCAATCGCTCAAAGCCGAGATCGTCGCGGCGGAAATTCTGCCCGACGAACGCGAACAGATCGCGGCGCGGTTGCGGCATTACGCCGACAGCGACGCGGCGAATCTGATCGTGACGACGGGTGGGACGGGACTCGCCCTACGCGACGTGACGCCCGAAGCCACGCGCGATGTGATCGAACGCGAAGCTCCGGGATTGGCCGAACTGATGCGGGCCGAAAGCGTGAAGATCACGCCGCTGGCCGCATTGTCGCGCTCGGTGTGTGGAACGCGGGGGCGCTGCTTGATCGTCAATCTGCCCGGCAGCGTGCGTGGCGCTCGTGAAAATCTTCAGGCGATTGCCCGCACATTACCGCACGCGATTGCGCTGCTGATGGAATAAACCTGGGAGGATGAAATAATGAACAGAATCGCAAACTGGCCGAGGATGCTGGCTATCGTAATTGTCAGCGCACTCTTTATCAATGTTCTCGCCCAATCGAATCCTTACGATAAATTCCGTAACAAAGAACACACGAACAAAGGCTACCTGACCGAAGAAGAAGAGATGAAATTAGCCGAGGACTTCCATCAGGAGCTTTTGAAGCAGATGCGTCTGGTCGAGGATCGCAATGTAAACAACTACATCAACAATCTTGGACAATCGCTGGCGCGCCGTTCCCAGCGTCCGAACATTCCCTGGCGTTTTTATGTGGTTGACGATAAATCAATCAACGCTTTTGCGACGCTCGGCGGGCGCGTTTACATCCACACCGGATTGCTCGCGGCGACAAACAGTGAATCTCAACTGGCCAGTGTGGTGGGGCACGAAATAGGCCACATTGTCGGGCGCCACGGTTTGGAGAATGTCAAACGCGCGCAGAAGCTGCAGATCGGTGTGGGGTTGGCGGCGGTTCTGGGCGCGGTTCTCGGCGGACAGAAAGGCGCGGATTATGGCGCCGCGCTGGGCAACCTGGCGGCCGGCGGTTTCCTGATGAAACACAGCCGTGACGCGGAACGCGAGGCAGATTACCTGGGCCTCTACAATATTCAACGCGCCAACTACAACCCCAGTGGGATGGTCGAGATGTTCGAGATTTTGAATCAGATCAGCCAAAGTCAGCCGAACGCTCTCGGGTCTATCCTGTCGAGCCATCCGCCGGCCAGCGAGCGCGCGGGCAATACGCGCCGCGAGATTGACGAACGTTTGCGCGGCGCCGACGGGCGCGGCACCAGCAACACCCCTGAATTTCAGCGCATCAAGTCGAATCTCCCGGCAAGCTCATCCCCAAGCTCGGCTCCACGAAAAGTGCGACCGAGAAACTGAAAGGCGAAAGATGACCTTCAAAGACGAGGCGATGCGACGACTCAGGCTGGCGGCGAAAGAAATCTATTCGCTGCTTCGCCAGGTCGCCGCGCTGCCTCGTCTTTTCGTTTCACTCTCGATCCTGCTGCTGATCGTGTCCTCGACCGTTTCGTCGCCAGCCCAGCGCCGCCGCCCACAATTGCTTCCCGCCGCACGAGATTACTTCGCGGGAAAATTCGTTTTGATCCCGCGCGACGAGCGCCCGTCGTCATTGCAACAGCCGCGAATGGTGGCGCGTGTGGCGGATCACGATCTGATCCTGCCTCCGGGGCGGGCGATGGGCGACGCGGAGGAGTTGATCGAATGGGCGAAGAACGTTGATTACTCCGAAGTCAAAGGAGTGATCGTTTCGCTCGACGCCCTCGAGCAGAGGGTTGAATTGATCGAATGGATTCGCAAGCGCGCTCCCGACATCCCGATCTACGGCTTCACTTCGTCGGGATTGCGAGGCGAGGCGGAGATCAAATTGTTCGACTACCTGCTCGCCGGCGGCGAGAGCAAGCGGTCGGACAAAGCCGCGGTTGAAACAGAGCCTGACGCCGCCAGCGTGACGCTCGTGGCGCGATTGCTCAATCAACGCTTCGGATTTACGCCAAAGTTTCTGCCGCTTTATTCGTCCGCGCGCGGCGCAGCTTCGATTCAACGAACAATCAGCGAAAGGATCACGCTCGCCAGCGGCGCCGAGTTGCGATCAATCAACGATGCCACGCGGAGTGCAAGCATTCTTCTCTTCGTTCACTCGCCGCAAACAAATGATCAGGAGCGCGCTACGCTCGTCGAATCGCTCGCCAACGCAATCAACAAAAGCTACCGCGTCGCGCTGCTCGATCTGTCCGAATCGAAAGTGGAGAAAGAGGCGTTGCTGGCGGAATTGCGCCGCCGCAAACTGCTCGACCATGTGATCGCCTACGCTTCATCGGATTTGACGGGAGGCGCGGGCGCCGCCGCCCAAGCCGCTGCTCGTGTCCTAACGCACTCCGCGTCGCTGCTCACGGCAATCAGATTCCTGCGCGACGACGTTGACCGCGTCGGGCGCATTGATCGCGCGCACGTCAACTTGCTGTTCAAAAGCTATCTCAGCGATTGGGCTTACGCGCTCGAAATCCGCCCGAAGCTCGAAACCTTCGTCCGCGAGCAACTGAAAGCCGATCCGGCCAGGCTCGAAGCAAATACCGACCGCGCCGAAGAGTTCGCCCGCCGCGAGCTCAGGGCGCTGGCCGAAGAGCTTTTCAAAGATCAATTCAAAGACAACGCCCACGCGATTCTTCTCAACAACGGCGAGCGCGCTCAGTTCGTTCTGCGTTTTGTGCAAACGCTGCAACTGCGCCTGCCCTCGCAAAAAACTTCAGACGCCGAAATCCAGCCCGTCGTCTATCTGGTTTACGTCGGCGCCATACAACAATGATCTATGTCTCTGATGCTCGATGAAATTCATCAACAGCCCGCCGCCATCGAACGCACGATCAAACGCGAATCGAAAAAGATCGAGGGCTTCGCCGCGCGGTTGAAAGCCAATCGCCCGCATCTGATTGTGCTCGTCGCGCGCGGCAGTTCCGACAACGCCGCGCTCTTCGGACGTTACCTGATCGAGATGGCCACAGGCATTCCGGTTTCCCTGGCTGCCCCTTCGATCCACACGCTTTACAAAACGAAGCTGGATTTGCGCGGCGCGCTGGTCATTGGTATTTCGCAATCGGGCGAAGGCGACGACATCAACATCACGCTCGAAAATGCGCGGGCGTGCGGCGCAACGACGTTGGCCATCACGAACGAAGCCCGGTCAGCCATGACTGGGCTTGTGGACGAAACTTTTCTGATCCACGCCGGGCGCGAAAAGAGTGTGGCCGCGACGAAGACTTACACCGGCCAGTTGCTGATCTTTCACCTGCTGGCGCGAGCTTTGAGCGATAACAAAGACCAGGCCGAGGTCGAACGTTTGCCGGAGGTGGCTGCAAAGTCGCTCACGCTGCGACCGCGCATCGAAGAGATGGTCGAAAGGTATGCGTTCATGGATCAGTGCGTCGTGGTCGGGCGAGGTTTGAATTACGCCAACGCGTTCGAGTTTGCGATCAAGTTGATGGAGACCTGTTACGTGGTGGCCGAGAGGTTTTCAGGCGCAGATTTTCTGCACGGCCCGATTGCGATGGTTGACAGTGGCTTCCCCGTGTTTATCTTCGCGCCGCCCGGACCAACGCTCAAAGGGACGAAGGAAGTGCTCGAAAAAGTGAAAGCCATCGGCGCGGAGACGATTGTGATTTCCAGCGAGCCGACGGCGCTCAAATCGGCCACGCGCCGAATCGAAATTCCAGAGCGCGTCAGCGAGCTGCTCTCGCCGATCCCCTACATCATCCCTGCGCAACTCTTCGCCGCGTTGCTGGCCGAAGCCAAGGGGCTCAGTCCTGACCGCCCGAGGTCGTTGTCGAAGGTGACGAAGACCGTGTGACCTAAGCAATTTGAGTTCGTCCAGAAGCTGACAGAAAAAGTGGGGCAGAAAAAAGAATGATTTGTTTCTGCCTCACTTTTTCTGTCAGCTTCTGGACGAACTCAAATTGCTGGCGTGATCTCCTATGCTTTCGGATATTCCCACGACCCGCGGTACTTGCGGCTCAGATGTTTGTTGGCTTCGGCGTCGCCGATGATCTGTTCCTTCGCGCCATCCCACTGAAGACTGCGTCCGAGCTTGAGCGAAAGCATTCCGAGCAACGCCACATTCGTCGAGTAATGAATCTCTTCGATGTCGCTCACCGGTTTGCGTCCGGTCTTGATGGCGTCGAGGAAATCGGCCCACAACTCCTTGATGTTCTGGTCATCAGGTTTATTCAGCTTCGCGTCTTCGTGAACGACCGGGTCTGCCGCCCTCGCCGGATAGAAAGTCCAGCCGTCAACCCAGCCCATGTGGAATGTCCCGCCTGTGCCGTAGAAATAACAGCCGACGGCTTGTTGCGGGTGCGTCTTTTCAGCGTTGTTGCCCGCGAACCGGCGATGCTCCCAACTGACGGTGAATTGGTCGAATTCGTAAACGGCGACTTGATGATCGGGCGCGTCGGTCGTTTGCGCTTCTTTCGTGTTTACCACCGGCCCGGCAATCGGGCGGCCTCCGGTGGAAAAAATCCGCTTCGGATACTTCTCGCCCGTCACCCACAGAATCTGATCCATCCAGTGAATGCCCCAATCGCCGAGCGTCCCGTTGGCGTAATCCAGAAAGTTGCGGAAGCCGCGCGTGTGAATCTTCTTGTTGAAAGGCCGCAGCGGCGCTGGGCCACACCACATATCCCAATCCAGGCCTTTCGGTGGTTCGACATTCACATCGGGTTTTTCCGGGCCGCCGCCGTAATGCACGAAAGCGCGAACCATTCCTATTTTGCCCAGCTTGCCGGACTTGATGAACTCGCGGCCTGAGACATTGTGCGGCGAGATGCGGCGATGCGTGCCGACCTGGACCACGCGGTTGGCGGCGCGAGCGGCATTGACCATCGCGCGGCCTTCACGAATCGTGTGGCCGATGGGCTTTTCGACGTAAACGTGCGCCCCGGCGTTGACGGCGGCGATCATACACAGCGCGTGCCAATGATCGGGCGTGCCGACGATCACGATCTCCGGCTTCTCCGCTCGCAACATCTCGCGGTAATCCTTGTACTTTTTCGGCTGATCGCCGGAGAGTTCCTGGACTTTGGCCGCAGCCGGATTCAACTGGTTTTCGTCCACGTCGCACATCGCGACGACGGTTGATTCACGGGCAGCCATCGCCTCGTTCAAGATGTTCATCCCCCACCAGCCGCAGCCGATGAGCGCGGTGCGGTATTTTTTGTCCTTCGATTGAGCGCCGATGACGGAAGCGGGAAACAGAGTTGCGGCGGCAGAAGCTTTGAGAAAGTTGCGACGGTCGGTCTGCATAAGCGTCCTCGTAACGGTTCGGTTGATGTTGAGTTTCTCAGCGGAGTGAACTGCGAATTGCGGGCAGCATTGTTGGAGACGCCGCCGGTTTAGTCAAGCATCGGGCCGGGCATTTTGGCTTATTGCGCCGAGATTGATTCATTCCTGTCTTGGCCGCTCAACTTGCCGAGACGTATAATCGGCCCGTCCGGAGCTTTGATTTACGAGGAATAAACCAATGACGCCAATGACGATTGATGAAGTTATGCGGGACATCCACGCGCTCGAAGCCGACCTGGAGAATTACGAGCGCAAATACGGCGTTCTTTCCGAAACATTTTACGAAGCTTACAGCGCGGGCGAGGAACCGGCGGATGACGCCTGGGTGTTGGATTGGAGCGATTGGGCAGGCGCCTATGAAATCTGGCTGCATCGTCGTCGGCAATATCAAAACCTGATTCGCAATCACTGAATTGATGGAGAAAGAAAATGACTTATGAAACTTTTGCTGACTGGGGGATTGGGGCGCTGGTGCGGCTCGGACTCTACCGGAGCCGGGAAGAAGTCATCTCCGACGCAGTCCGCAATCTGTTGCTCAACAATCGCTCCTTGCGATTGGAATTGGCGCTCGATCTGTTCAAGACCGACGAGGTTTCGTTAGGGCGCGCGGCGGAGATTGCCGGGATGGATCGTTGGCAGTTTCAAGATGTGCTGCATGAACGCGGCATTCCGATTGTGATCGAAGCGCAGTCCGCAGAAGAGATGGACGCGGAGATTGCCTTCTTTTTCGGTTCTTCGAAATGATCGTCGCCGACACCAACATCGTCTCGACCTTTGCGCGCATTGGACGGCTTGACCTGCTCTTTGCGGTGACGGAGACCGATGCGCTGCATCTGCCGCCCGCCGTGATCAAAGAGATCAAAGCCGGATTGCACAAAGGTCTCGACTTTTTGCAACCGCTGGTTGACGCTCTGACCGGTGGAAGCGGATTTTATGCACTTGAGTTGACTGCCGCCGAAAAGACTCTGGCCGACACGTTGCCGGGATCGCTGAATGCCGGCGAGCGAGAGTGCATCGCCGTCTGCGCCCAACGACCCGACGGCAGATTGCTCACCAATGACAAACGGGCGCATACTTACTGCCTGGCCCATCAAATCCCCGCCTTCAATCTGAAACTGATCCTGCGTCGCCTGTGGCTGGCCGGTCACTCCACCAAAGAGGAAGTCCGCGCCCTGATCGAACAGATTGAACGCAACGAACCCGGCATGGAGATCAAAGGCAGGGACGAGATATTCCGATGAGGCGAGCCGTCCCCGAATGGCTGGCGAGTAATATAGCTTTCAAGAAAAAGAGATGTTGCCGGCACGGTAGCGCAACCAGCCATGGTTGCGCGGCGTGGTGATCAAGCCCCTTGGTGACAACCAAAGTTCCACCTGCCACCAGCGCAACCATGGCTGGTTGCGCTACATTTCTTTTTCTTGAAGTCTATAGCTAACTTTTTTCGCGCGGAGTTGAGCCGATTTCGGACGGGGCTGCGCTTATAGAAGTGGAAACGTGTAGTGGTGCCGGTTTAATTGCTTGTCATCGCAAGATGAAAGCAGCAAAGAGCGATTATGTTGCTGATGGGGTTGACTGAAATGATGAAACGAGTTGCGTTAGCGTCTGCGGTCGTGGCCGTGTGGTGTTGGTGTGCTGCTGCGTGGGCACAGGACTCGTCGGTTTGGTTGTCAATAAAACAAGACTACTCCGGTCACGTCTATTCGGCCGTGTTCAGTCCTGATGGGAAGACGCTGGCATCAGGGAGTTACGACAAAACTGTCAAACTGTGGGATGCAAACAGCGGACGCCTGATCCGCACGTTCTTCGGGCATTCAGAGCGTATTACCTCCGTCGCGTTCAGCCCCGATGGGAAGACGCTAGCGTCAGGGAGTAGTGACAATACGATCAAGCTGTGGAATGCGAGTAGCGGTAAACTCATCCGTACGCTCTCTGGAGATTCAATCATCCTCTCCGTGGTGTTCAGCTCTGATGGTAAGACGCTGGCATCAGGGAGCGAAGACACCACAATCAAACTGTGGAACGCGAGCAGCGGCCTACTTATTCGCACACTCTCTGGGCATTCAGATTATGTCAACTCCGTCGCGTTCAGCCCCGATGGGAAGACGCTGGCGTCAGGGAGTTCTGATAAAACAATTAAGCTGTGGGATGTGAGTAGCGGCCAACTCATTCGTACTATCGCCAGGCGTTCAGAAAACGATTATGTCTACGGGTATAGTGGTCATGTCAACTCCGTCGCGTTCAGCCCTGACGGGAAGATGTTGGCGTCAGGAGGCTTGGGTGGCGAGATCAAGCTGTGGAATGTAAGTAGCAGCCAACTCATTCGCACACTCACGGGAGATCCAGTCAACTCCGTCGCGTTCAGCCCCGATGGGAAGACGCTGGCGTCAGGAAGTCGCGGCGAGAGTATCCGGTTGTGGGATGTGAGCAGCGGACGGATCGCTAAGGATTACTCATCCTATGCCTACTCCGTTGTCTGCTCCGTCGCGTTCAGCCCGGATGGTAAGGCCTTGGTTTCGGGTGAAGGAAGGGGAGGCATGGTCGTTTGGTCGGTCGAGACAGGGGAGGAAGTTGCCACATACGTCTCCATCGAAGACAAATGGATTACCTACACGCCGGATAATTACTACGTCTGCTCAGCGGGTGCGGAGAAGTATATTGGTTGGAAGCAAGGCGACAAAACTTACCCTTATTCCGCTTTCAGCGCGCAGTTCAACAAACCTGAAATCGTCGCTGCGCGTTTGAGAAGCCTGGGCGCGGAGTCAATGACCATAGCTGCCACTCTTCCCCCCACCAATGCCAATCCGTCTGCTGCCAACACCAAGCCGCCAGAACTGCCCAAGCCCGCACCCAAAGATACGACGCTGCCAAAGATCGTCATCACTTCGCCGCAACTGGTGCGTGGCCAAGGCGTCAGACCGGCGGGAAGCCGCATCACTGTCACCGGCCAAGCGACGGACGAATCGGGCGTGCGCGAAGTCGTGGTCAATGGCGTAACGGCGCGCCTCGACAAGCAGGGGAGCTTTTCCGCTGAGGCGCCGCTCAAGGCGGGCGAGGATCAAATCACCGTCACCGCGACGGACATTCACGGCAATCGCGCGACTGAGAGCTTCACCATCCGGCGTGAGAACGAACCGCCGCCGGTGACTGGGCGATATTTCGCTTTGGTGATCGGCAACAATCGCTATCCTCATTTACCTTCGACCGAACAACTGAAGACTGCCATCAATGATGCGCAGGAAGTGGCGAAGCTGCTGCGCGTGGATTACGGCTTCGAGATCAAACTGCTCCCGGATGCGAAACGGGTGGAGATCATCAACGCGCTGAACGAGTATCGCCGAAGCCTAAAGCCGGACGACAATCTGTTGATCTACTATGCCGGGCATGGGCATTTCGACAAAGAGACGGACAAAGCGTACTGGATACCAACCGATGGGGAACGGAGCAGCAACGCCAATTGGATCATCGCGGACGACGTGACCGCCAACATCCGGGCGATTCCAACGCGCCACATCCTGATCGTCTCCGACAGTTGCTATTCGGGCACACTGGCGCGCGCGACGGACTTCAAATTGAGCACGTCGGCGGAGCGCGAGCGTTATCTGGAGAAGATGCGCGGCGGGAAGTCGCGGCTGTTGATGGCGAGCGGCGGCAACGAACCGGTGGCGGATGGCGGCGGCGGCAATCATTCGGTCTTTGCCAGAGCTTTGTTGGATGGCTTGCGCGGGATGGAGGAGCGGGTCTTCACGGCTGAAGAGCTTTTCTACCGGTTCATCAAGGAGCAAGTCGCGGGCAAATCCAACCAGGCGCCGGAATACAGGTACATCCAAGCCTCCGGGCACGATTCAGGCGATTTCGTGTTCGTGCGGGTGAAGTGAGCGGGCGGTAGCAATCCCACATACGTTTTAGTACGCCCCTCATGCCATATCGTGTAGAATTGCGCCCGCATCGAATGTCCGAATTTGAGAAACCGCTGAGAAATCAGGCTCACTGAAACGACCGCTTGATCACGCAAACCGGCACGGCGGTTGCTCAACCGGCAAAGGAGTCCCCTAAAGTTTTCTCTTGCCGATAACGTCAGACACAGAGCTTTCGGGCAAAACCAAAGGCAATCCGGTAAAACCCGAAGTTGCGCGGAGGTAGCTATGATGATCTTTTCAAAGTTTACCGGTTCTCTCCCACGCCATCGCTCACGGCGATTGGCGACAATCGCCTTGCTTGTTACCGCGTTGTGCTCACTGGCTCTCGCCGACGGACGCATCTTTCGCGTCGCGCGCATCAGCCTGATCGAAGGCGAAGTCAGTTACCAGCGGGCCAACGATTCCAAAACAGACTGGTTCGACGCGACGCTCAACCTGCCGCTGGACGAAAGCGATCAGCTTTACAGCGGCCCCGACGGTCGAGCCGAAATCCAATTGAGCGGCCGCAACATCGTCCGCATTGACCGCAACACCAACCTTCGTTTCACCCAATTCAACACCGGCACAGTCCAGTTCGCGCTCCCTATCGGCGTGGCCTATTTCCGCGTTGACAGCCTGGACAAACGCCAGTTCCAGGTCGTGGACGCGAACGATCCGGGCGCGAACGATCCGGTCTACTTCGAGGTTGACACGCCGACGGTCGCCGTGACCTTCGTCAAAGAAGGCAATTACCGCATCAACGTGCGCGACGATGGCACGACCGAAGTCATTGTCCGGCGTGGCCAGGCCGAGGTCTACAACCAGGAGATCGGCACGGTGATCGTCAAAAAAGGCCGCCGTCTGATCATCGAAGGCCGCGATGATTTCTACCAGATCACGAAGCTCGAAGATAAAGACAATTGGGATCGGTGGAACGACCGTCGCGACGACGACCTGCTTGCCCGCGCAGACAACAATCGCAGCGCGCGTTACGTGCCCGCCGCCATTGCCGGCGTTTACGAACTGGACAATTACGGCGATTGGATTGAGACGCCGGATTACGGCTGGGTCTGGTCGCCGCGCGGAGTCGCAGGCGGTTGGGCGCCGTATCGCCACGGTTACTGGCGCTGGTATCCGTCATACGGCTGGACGTGGATTTCGTATGAGCCGTGGGGCTGGGCGCCTTATCACTACGGGCGATGGGCTTATTACCGCGACCGCTGGTGCTGGACGCCGCATATCAATTTGGGCTTCGGGTTCGACTGGGGCTGGCGTCCACATCACGTCGCCTTCTTCGGCTGGGGCGGCAGTTACCGCGGCGGTTATCGCGACGGTTACTGGGATGGTTTCCGTGACGGGCGATTTGGATGGCTGGGTTGGTGTCCGTTGTCGCCCCGTGACCGTCACGATCGCGGCGGCGCCCCGAGGGAACGCACTATTGAAACGCTTGGAAATTACAACTCGCCGGGCGGCGTGAGCGGGATGGATGCGGGCAGATTCACTGGAGGGCGCGTCGTCGTGTCACAGGATGTGTTGAACGCTCCCGTGCCGCCGCGAGGCGCCGCAAGCGATGATGCGCCAGCGAGAGTTGTAGAGACCGAGGCGTTAAAACCGATACAGGCGGTCGCGCCGACTCGCAACGAATCGGTCACTCGCGCCGGCATCGCGCGCCGGATCGAAGCGCCGGTTGTGATGCGCCGCACGCCGGTTGACGCAGCCAATCCGGTTCGCACGTTCGACGGCGCCGGATCACGCCCCACGCACGATGGCCAGGTTGTTCCTTCAGCGCCTGCCCGCAGTGGCGATTCGGGTGCGACGCCATCTCGCAGTTCGGACGCGCAGGTTGAACGCCCTGAACGCCCGTCTCGCACGCCGGAATACAAACCGGTCGAACGCTCGACGACTCCGATCTGGCGCTCAACAGACGAAAATCGCAGATCGCCCGAACGCAACAACGAAAGCAGCAGGCCTTCGCGCGAAGCGAACGATTCTCCATCAACACCGAACCGCGAGGTCGAACGTCCTTCGCGCAACGAATCGCCTTCGCGCAGCGAAAAGTCCCGCGAAGAGCCGCCACGACGCTACGATCCGCCGCCGCGTCCGCAGCCGGAGCGCCGCGAACCGCCGCGCGAATCGGCTCCGCCGCGAGAGTCTCGTCGCCCCGATCCTCCGCCCTCGCGCGAGAGTTCGCCACCACCGCGTGAGAGCGCCCCGTCGCGTCCCGATCGGCCTTCTTCGCCACCGCCGCGTGAAAACGCTCCTTCACGCCCCGAACGGCCTTCTGAGCCGCCCGCGCGTGAAAGCGCCCCCTCGCGGCCTGAACGTTCGCCCGAACGACCAGCGCCTTCGCGCAAGCCCGATTCGCAAGGTTGAGACAAAACCAAACACGCAGTCAGTCAAAAGGCCAGTCAATCGCGACTGGCCTTTTGCTTTGGTTGTTATCCGGTTGTTGTCCTATCGATCATTTCTGCTTGGCGATGACCTTCGCGGCGAACTTCTTGTAGTTGGCTTCAGGAACGATCTTCTTGGAAACCAGTTCGGTCTTCATCTTGTAAGGACGGCCCGCGATGATCTTGTCGGCATAAGCTTCGCCGACGCCTGGCAGCGCGACCAACTGCTCTTTCGTCGCGCTGTTCAGATCAATCAACTCCGGCTTCGCCTTCTTCTCCGGCGCAGTCTTCGCCTGATCAGCGTGCTTTAATGTCTTTATAACCACCGGTTTCGCTTGCTTGTCCGCCGGTTTGGCTTGCGCCAGCACGATGGCCGTTAGACCTAGCGCCAAAACGATCATAATTGAAAGTCCGACAATGACTCTATTCTTCTTCATCTCGATTTTCCTTTCTGTTTAGGGTTGGTTTTATTTCCAGCCTTCGATCCGGGGACGAAGACTGGTAGTGGATTTACAGGGGGATGGTTTCGTTACCGCTCCATTGAAATCATCTTTTCGCCGGGCAGCGACGGCTCAAACAACGACAGCTTCTCGTCTTCGACCATCGGCCCGGTGACTTTGAATATCTCCTGCAATCGCGGATCGGACGCCAGCTTGCGCCACTTCTCGTCGAACTCCGCGATCGAATCGAACTCCCACAATTCCAGGTATTCCTGCGCGTCGCCGACAATTGTCCGCCAGATACCCCAGAATCGAAAGCCGTGCTCGCGGATCAACGGCAGCGTCCGCTCGGCGAACGTGCGGTCGTATTCGGCCACGTGATGCGCGTGTAACCGGTAAGATATTTTCAGTAGGATCACTTATCCGCTCCTTCGCATTTTACTATCCAAGTGAGGCGACCTTTTCCTGGAGCCAGAGATTGATCAATGTCTCCGCCGTTATCCCTTGCCGGTGAGCGATCTTCCTCACCTCGCGCAGCACGTGATCGGCGATGCGCACTTCTTTGACGCTGCGTTTCAGATCAACCTCGAAGTGGACTTCCTGCATGTACTCTTCGTAATCGGCGCTACTATGGGTGTCCCAGAATTCTCCGGCCTCTTCCAGGCTTTGGAACTCTTCCGGTAATGGATCACGCTTCTTCTTACTTTTTGCCATAACGTCTCCGCTCTTTCGCATCCATGTCGCGGGCTGAGATGGGCAATGCCAGCCCGCCATGCTTGTACACAAAAAACACAGCCAGATACCGCCCGGCATCTGTCTTTCCCAAGGCCCGATAAACATTCTCTCCCGCTCCGTGACCTTTGGCAATGAAGTCATACCGAGGCCCGTTGCGAAACACCTCTTCAACCTCATACAGGGAAACCTGATGCTTCTGCGCCAGCTTCTCCACGAACTGATCTTTCCACAAGCATTCGACGATCTTCATTGACAATTTCCCCCTGAATCCTTTCATCGCGCTTCCAAAGCCGCCAGCCAGACGTCCGCCTCGGTCGTTTGCAGGCTGAAATAGATCACGCGGCTATCGCGGGAAATGCCGAGCGACTGAAAACGATTGGGCGCGACGGACAAAATCTCCTGCGCCTTCCTGGTCCGGCTGTCCAACAGGTAGAGCTTATCCTGGTAGATAAAGAGCAGGCGCTGGTTATCATTCAACCAGACCGGGCGCTCTCCGAACTCAGTGAGGCGCTCGTACTGTCGGGAGTCGAAAGAGTAACTGAGGATGCCGCCACTATACATGGCCAGCTTCCGCCCATCCGCAGACCAGGACCACGCCATCATCTCTCCTGGTATGCCTGCTGCCGGCAGAGCCTGCGGCGATTGCTGTGCCCAGAGCTGGCCGGCATCGAGCATGATGGGCGGTCCGGCCTGCAGGCTGCACAGCAGGCGAAGGCCGTCGGGCGACCAGAGGGGCGTTTGTACGCCAGGCCCTGACGTGTAGCTGAATTGCTTCAGCCCGCCGCCATCCGGGTTGATCAGCCACAATTCATACCGTCCGCTCCGATCCGAGAAAAAGACAATCTGCTGCCCGTCCGGCGACCAGTGCGGAGAGCGGTCTTTATGCTTGTCATTGGTAATTTGCCTCAAGCTTGTGCCGTCCCGGCGCACAATGAAGAGGTCTTCCTGCTTGTCCCCAACCGCGTCAAACACGATCTGGGCGCCGTCCGGCGAGAGATCCGGGTTGGTGGTGACTCTGGAACCCTGCGTGATCCAGACCGGTCTTTCTTCGATTTTCCCTCTGACAGGATCGAAGCTGATCTGCTGGAGATTGGTCTGGTTAATCGCCTGCGCGTAGGCCAGATGCCGCCCGTCGCGCGAAAAGCTAAAGTACCCGCTGTAAGTCGCTGGAATCGTGCTCGGTTCAATCGCTCCCAGAAGTTTCCCTGACTGTTCATCTATCGGCGCACGCCACAGGTTCATGCTGCCGCCCCGGTCGGAAGCAAAATACAGGTAGCGCCCGTCAGGCGACCAGACCGGATTCCAGTCCAACGCCGGATCACTGGTCACCGGCTCCGGCTCGCCGCCGCGCGCGCCAACCGTCCAGATATCTCGCTGCCCGCCGCGCGGAATTCCCCAGTAAGCGATCCTGTCGCCGTGCGGAGACCAATTAGGTTGGACCGCGTCCGTTTCCGTCACCTGTCGTATCTCTCCCGTGGCCAGCTTCACCACGTAGAGCGGACCGGGAAAATTGCCGCGCTCGCTCGGCCTGGCAAACGAGCCTTTCGAGTAAGCGATCTCCTGCCCGTCCGGAGACCAGGCTGGGTTGTGACCATGATCAACCAGACGGCGGACATTCTCGCCCGTCGCCCCCATCACGAAGATGCCGCCGCCATCCCGATCCGAGCGAAAAACGATATGCTCGCCATCGGGAGAAAAGGCCGGTTGTGTGTCGTTCGCCGCCGAATCCCTGGTCAGGTTGATCGGAGTCGCTCCGCTCACCCGCTGCAAATAGATGTCCCAGTTGCCCGCCTCGGCGCTGGCGTAGACCAGCAATTTGCCGTCCGGCGACAGGCTGGGGTAAAGCTCCTGTCCGGGCGCGGTGGTGAGTTGGGTGAAGTTGGCGATCTTCGTCGCGGGCGGCGCCTTCGTGGTTTTCAAGCCGGACCAGAGCAAATACCCTGCGATCGCTAAAACGATTACGGCGCCAGCGACGATGGCCGCTTTCGGAACCTGCCTGCGCCAGCCTGGCTGGCGCAACGGCTGCGAGGTAGCGCGACGGGCCGCCGAAGCTGTTCCCGAACCCGAATCGCGTTTGAGCGTCTTCAATGCGGCTTTGAGATCAGAGGCGGTCTGGCAACGCAGTTCCCGGTCTTTCTCCAGCGCGTGATCAATGATCCATTGCAATTCGTGTGGCAGGTCAGGATGCGACTCGGTGACGGGAGCCGGCGTGTGATGGAGTATCGCGTCGTAAATGGCCGGGCTACTGGCGCCCTGGAATGGCCGCTTGCCAGTAACCATCTCATAGAGCATCACTCCGAAGCTGAAGATGTCGGTCCGGTGATCGAGCGAGCGCCCCAGCGCCTGCTCCGGCGACATGTAGCTGATCGTTCCCATCACGGTTCCCGGATCGGTTTTGACCTGGATCGCGGTCTTCGCTTCGGAATCAACTTCTCTCTGATCGGTCAGTTTGGCCAGGCCGAAATCCAGGACTTTCACCAGACCATCAGGCCGCACCATCACATTTTCCGGCTTGAGGTCGCGGTGCACGATTCCGGCCTTGTGGGCGGCGACGAGCGCATCGGCAATCTGAATGGCGATCTCCAACACGGTTGGGAGGGACATTGGCACAGACAACATCTGGCGCAGCGTCTGCCCATCGACGAATTCAGTGATGATGTAATGCGTCCCTTCGGCCTCGCCGATTTCGTGAATGGTGATGATGTTGGGATGGTTGAGCGCCGAGGCCGCTTTGGCTTCCTGCGCGAAACGCCGCACGTGGGCGGGGCTGCGCGTGAACTGTTCGGGCAGGAGTTTGAGCGCGACGTTGCGTTCGAGCTGCGCGTCGCGCGCCAGCCAAACCTCGCCCATTCCTCCGGCGCCGAGCGGCGACAGAACCTGGTAGCGGCCAATCCGCCGTCCCGCAAATGACCGGCCTTTTTCGCCGACCGCCTGTCGAGCGGCGACTTCGACGGCTGGCCGGTCGAGAAAATCCCCGGCCTGCTCGCCGGAAGCGATCAGCGCCTCGACCTCATTGCGCAAATCAAGATCGCCGGCGCAGGCCCGGTCGAGGAACTTCGCCCGCTCGTCCGGCTCGAGTTCGACGGCCTGATGATAAATGTGGGCAACTTGCTGATAACGTTCAGGAGTCATGGGCAGGAGTCACAGGAAAGTTCGCGGCGCAACCAGGCGCGGGCCAGTCAGTACCGGGCGATCTTTCTCTCAGTTTAGATCGGATTTCAAATGCGGCTGAATTATAGCTGACCGATTCATCCTGTCACTACCTAACACCCTCTTAAATCTTCTCCGGCACTACAAACGGCTTGCGGTAGTCGCGCGTCAGCAGGCTGCTGGCGTCCTTGTCGCTCACGAACTTTTCGGTTTGCCCGTCGAACTTCACTTCGCGCAGCACGCGGTAGGAGATGTTCGCCAGGTGGCAGAGCGCCGTCGAGCGGTGGCCTTCCTCGATGTCGCAGGTGAGCAGCTTCGCGTCGCGCGCCCGCACCGCCTGGATGAAGTTTCCGAAATGACCGCCATCGCCCGAACCGGCCAGGTCCATCGGGTTGGATCCCTTGACGGCCATACTCGGCCCCGGCTCGTTCTTGCGCCCGAAGAAGGTCTTCCACCCGTCGTCATCGAGTTGCATCCAGCCCTTCGTGCCGTAGAACAGATTGCCGACCGTGA
>Ga0187892_10000966_pt1 | contig 70638 bp, 95 predicted proteins | sample MA1701073metaG_FD_139345 | JGI IMG/M metagenome (GOLD analysis project Ga0187892, IMG submission 139345) | Bio-ooze microbial communities from a basaltic lava cave in the Kipuka Kanohina Cave System on the Island of Hawaii, USA - MA170107-3 metaG ...
ATCGCCCGCATGCTGACACCATTCCCGACACTCGATAGAGGCTCGCCGTGGGTCCAGAGCAGCTTCGGCGTGCGGTTATGGTAACTCTGGACCGGGCACTGCGAGTGAATCAGCTCGACGTCGGGATCGTCCCACGGCTGGCCATACAAGACGTCACCGCCGGGCTCGCGAATACAGACTTTATGGCCTTGCTTTTCCTCAGCCGCCACCAGCTCCAAAGTCGTGAAGGCGAGGCCCGACACCTCTTTTTTCATAAAGTGAAGCAAATTCATCAAAACATCCCTGCTTTAGATGTTGCACTGCTGCCAATTCATGCCGATTTCCACGCCCAGAGGGAAAGCCCTGGTGTTTTTGGTCGTCCGGCCTCCCCCTCCCGCCGCCGCCACGGCCACGTTGACGTTCCCGCCGCCCAAAAACACGTTCCCGCTGGCCGTCACGGTCCAGGTCGGGTTATTCGCGGACCCCGTTTCCTTGCTCGCGCTGGCGGCCGTGGTGCCAATGCCGTCATCCCGGCTGTCCTGCCGTTCGGTATAGCTCTCGTTGATGGCCCACGTCGGGTCGCTGTTGTCGGTGCCCACGAGCTGCGCCAGGCACAGACCGCCGGTGTCGGGCGTGACTTCGCCGGGCTGCGTGGTCGTCACGCCTGCGCCCCAGGCGTCGTTGACGGCGGCGAAGTCGGTGACAGGCGTCGTCTGGTTGGCCCCGCTGACCGCATCGACCAGCATCACCACACCGAAAGTCGGAAAGGAGCTCGAAGTGGAAAAGGTGACCGTATGGCTACTACCGACACTCGTCGGCAGGCAGCGAAACACGTGAATGTAGCTGCTGCCGTTGTTATATTCCGTGATCGCGACCCACGAATTTCCCTTGGAATCCGAGATGGAAATCGTGCCGCCGAACTGGTTGTTGTGGAGGAGGATGGCCTGCAGATAATCGGCCCCCGTGGTGTCCATGGCGGGCGACGTAATGTCGGCCGAGGCGGTCCTCCCGTGCTGCGTCGCGCCGGCGATGTAGGACCAGGCCATGATCTAAAGTCCAAAATACTCTGGCTTATAGGCGGCCTGGGCTTCCGCGGCGAGCGCGGTGATGGCTGGATCGTCGGCGGCAACAGCCCCCGCGACAACCTGCCGCTGGAGGACGGCCAGCTTTTCAGCCAGTGCGAAATAGGCGTTACGCTCGGCGACTTCTTTCGCCGGTGGGTCGGGTTCTTTCGGCGTCACGGGACCGCTCGGCACCGCTGCTTCCACGGCATCGAGGGCCGTGAAACGATCCAGGTCGCGATTGACCAGCACCTCCAGCCAGTCGCTGGGCGGCGCAGGGGAGGGCGGTCCGTAGGTGAGACTGAACGCTTGGCCCCCGTCGCGTGCATAACGCACCGTCACGACCAACGCCCCGGCGCGCCTCTCGGTGGCGACAACTTCAGCGGTCCACATATTACGGTAGCCTCGCCTTAATCAGCTCCGCGATGTCTTTGAGCAACTGCCGCACGACCAGATCGCTGCCTGCCGCCGGCGGGGGCGATGGTTCGACCGGGCGGGCAATCACTTCCACGGCGAGACTGCTCTCCGACGTACTCTTGCCGTCGTCCACTTGCACAGTCCATCGATAGGAGACCGGAGTCGGATAGGTGAATGCCCAGCCAGAATCAGACGCCGGACCGTTATAGGGCAGCTGCGGACCGCCGTTGATGGAGTAGTAGATGGTCTTGGTGAGCGCGTCTCCGTCCGGGTCGCTGGTCGTATAAGAGTACGTCACCGTCCCCGGATAGACCTGTAATCCGGCGTTCGCGGGGTCAACGTCGATTGCGTCGGCCGTGATGGGCGAGACGACCGGCGGGCGATTGGCGGGCGGCGGTGTTCCGATCTCCACCCCCAGGGCATTCACCACGCCGGCGACGGCAAGGGCTGCGGCGGGAGGCGGCTCGAATACATCGTGCAGCCGGAAGCTCCTGCCGCTGCCCTGCCAGTTAAACACCTCCCACCTGCCGAACGGCCGAGGGTCGCGGTCCCAAGGGACCAGACCCTGGCCCAGAACGAGCAGGTCCGGGCCGCCGTCCATCCGCTCCAAGAGCGTGTTTTCGATCCGCACGTCCCACGGATTATGCGTAATCATTCCGCCGTTGACGGGCGCCCATAGGGACCGCAGCCGCGAGTTTGTAATCGTCAGCGGCTGGGCATCGTGAACCGCCTCGCGAAACCCGTCGATGGTCACCTTGTCGAGAAATACCGGGCCGTTATAAGACCCGCTCGACATCAGGCCGACGCCCGGCAGGCCCACGAGAATCGAATGGTCGTTCTGGTTGGCGCGGTTGATGGGCTCATTGCTGATCCGAGAATTCGTCAATTCGATGGCCGCCCCCTCGCCGTTGCCTAACTCGATTCCGTTGAGACCCGAATTGAGAACGGTGAATCCGTCTCCCACGAAGTCCGTCCGCCATAATTCGAGACCGGCATGTTCATTCGCCAGCGCGACATTCCATTTGAAGCTGATGGGCCTGGCCGTGAGTGGGTCGAAGGCCGTATCCGGCGCGCCGCCCGGCTGGCTCGGAATCAAGCGGCCCGTGACCTGCGCCATATGTGTAAATGAGAAGCCCCGCGAGCTGCCGATGGCCACGCAATCCTCAACCGTGTGGCGCGAGCCGTGGAACCAGAATGCGGCCCCTTCGGCACCCGGCGCGAACGTCGAGGGGTCCACAAGCGACCCCTTGCCGTCGGAAGGAAACGCGCGGCCGTTGATGATGGCTGGCGTGTTGCGGCTGCCGTGGCCCAGGCAGCGGATGTACTGCCCCCGGACTTCGTAGCCGTCCTCCACGGCAAAGGCCCCGCTGGGGCAGCGGTCGCCAACGCAGTCCTGCACGAGCAAGTCGTGAGTCCCATGTTGGACGACGCCGCCCCATTTGCTCACGTCGTATCCGTCGCAGAACAGACCCACGGCCCGGCCCGTCAATCCCTGCGCGTCGGCGTGGCCGTGGACATGGTGCCAATGCAGGGCATAGCGGCCGATCTGGTTGATGCCCAACTCGCCAGTCTGCGGGTTGAAGTTGTGGATTTTATGGCTGGCCGTACGCCCCAGGCCCAAAAAAGAGGCGAAGTACAGATGGACGTGGGCGGTGTCCATGAACATGCAGTGACCGCGCACACCAGCGGCGTTTTCTGAACGGAACACGATGTTGCGAGTGGCGTTGGCGACATAGGGAAAGTACCCCGAAACCCCCAGGTGTTCAAAATCCAGCCCTTTCGTAAGCGTGAGCCGGTCGCCGCTGATCGCGGCGATTTTCACAGAGGACTCTCGCCGCAGGGGCCGGTCGAGAATGCCCTTGTAGTTCAAGAAGTAGGGCTGCCGCGTGTCTGGGATGAGCAGCTCGTCGCCGACTTGCCATTGCATACGCTCAGTCGTGGTCAGAGTCGTAGCCCCGGCTGCCGCTCCCGGCATCGTCGTCCAAGTGCGGGCCATTGGTCGGCCGTGCACGAAGAATGCCCCGAAAACCAGCACGCCGTTGCCGAACTGCTCCGGGTCCGGGCCGAGAGTGCCGGCTGTGCCCGTGAGTAGCGGCGAGTCTTTCACCACGAAGTCCACCTTCCGCAGCACGGGGTCATTCGGCGTCCCCACGTCGAGCGTGCCACCGGGAAGGACTTGCAGGTGAATGAACCTGCAAACCGTATCGTCAGTGCGACTGACCCTGAGCGTGCCCGATACTTCAATCACGTCAACGTCCGTGCTCGCAGGCAGCGTGACCATCGTATTGGCCGGCACAACCAGCTTCGATTGATAATGGGCCGAGAACCTCGGGACCGGCGTATGGCCGTTACCGCTGATATGCGTTGGCGTTACCGTAGCCTCCTGGCTATAGGCGAAAGAAGCGGGCAGCAACACGAGCACGAGAGTCCGCAGATAATTCATGACAACCGTCCTGGGTAATCGTTATCCAGCAGCTTACCGGCGACAGTGTCGCAGAGGCCGCACAACCACCCGAACGACCTTGGCCGCAGCGCGACCCACACCACGCACCCCACGGCCAACAGTTCCAGCTTGGGCATTGCCGGCCATCACCAGAGACAAAGCTACTGACAAAATACAGATGAAACGCATGTCAAACTCCTTTTAGGGCAACCGTGTTTTAAGACGGCGACGGACGTTTGGGCCGAGGTTCTGGCGATCTTCCTTTTCTCGATCCCACTGAGTGTGGGTGACTATCGAGCTGACCGCCCAGACCTCCCGCAGCTGACCGTCCTTGTCGGCCCACTGCACCGCCCAGCCGCTGTCATGCTTTACTGGCGATAGTGTACCTGAATTGTCCATACGCCAGAAGAACACCCTGCCAGCATACTCCCAGGCGATTAACTGGCGGAATACCAGGTCCCCGTTGCCGTCATAAAAGTGGTTAATTTCCAGCGTGGCGGCTGTGTCGTAGAGGGTGATGTCTGGAATCGGCAAGATCGCAAACAGCAACGTCGCCAGCAGGGACGCCATTCCCTAGCCCTCCGACTGCGCCACCACTAGCGAACCGTCCGGGGACGTGTAGACACTAATCCCAGCCAGGCCATTCTCCAGGCTCCGCCTGGAGAATGTGCGACTGGCAAAATGCACACTAGCACCGGCAATTCGCTCCCGCAGGGAGTCGTTCTCCTGCCACAGGATAGAGATCACGGACAGCAGGTCATTCGCGGTGGGGGTGATCTCCACTTCCATGTAAATAGGCTCCTAGACGTTCTGGCGGCCGTCCCTGTCTCGCTTCAGGGCCTCGGCCAGCTCTTTGGCAGATGAGGCAGTTTGGGCAATATCCCTGGCTACATAAACCATCTCGCGGGCAGCAAGCATGTCCTGGGAATGTTGATTCCTGGAGGCGGCCATTTCAATCGAGAAGGTATCGGTGAGCGTGGTGGTGGCGTCCTTGTGTTCCTTGGCCACCTCCCGAATGGTGTCGCCAGCCTGCTTATAGATCTCGCGGTTGTAGGTCAGGACGTACTTAACCGCGGCAGCCGAGCCAAGAAAGAGAACAACCAACAAGGCCATCATCGTGTACATGACCCCGCGGGTCGGGTCATGGGCAGCCATCTGCTTCATGACCTCCTCAATGATGACAACTTCCGGAACGACCTGAGACAGCAGCATCTTTCGCGACTCCATTCGCTGCAAATCAAAGGGCTAATATACTACAAACGCGGAAAGATGCGAAATCTGCCGTACGACCGGCGGCCATGGCTCTGATAGGTAGGCCGTGGCTGGTAGTAGTACCGCGGACTGGACGCTGGCCGTGGGCAAGACCCGCCCACACACAGGGAGGCGCTGGGGATCATCACGGGGGTCTGTGTGGCTACTTCCAGCTCTGCGACCCGTTTCCTGGCCAACTCTAACTGAGTCTGGCAGAATTCCAGCTCAGTAAGCGGCTGCGGCTCCGCCGAGACAACCTCCGGAGGAGAGGCGGACTCCTCCTGGGCTGCCACTGGCGGCGGTGTAAAAACTGCCGCCCCAGTCGTCACTCTGGAGGCGGCAGCCAAGGGCAGTTCGGCACCAGTAGAGGCCGGAACTGCTGAGGGATCTTTAATCAGCCCAATCGCCCCGATGGTGGCGGCCAGGCTTAAAATCAACAAGACGGCTGTGTTATTGTTCATATGGCCAATCCAGCTGGTTGATCCCAAGAGTCGGGGGTGACGACGGAAGCGACAGCAAAGGACCCGCTCCAGGCGGATTTTACCGTCCGCAGGGAGTCATACCGCACGATATCGTACGAGTCGATGTAGCCCATTACTTGTTCTTTAATGTTCCAGAAACCCCACGGAATAGCGTGGCCGCTGCGCCCGACGCTCACGAAGTAGCCGTGCAGGACCAGGCACACGGCCTGCTCCCAGGACTCTGGGAAGATGACCTCCAGAGGCTTGAACCACTTGGCTGTCTCCTCCCAGCCGCTAGGGAACCTGGAAAGCGGGACCCAGGAACCGCTGGCCTGATTCTTTCCCCCCACTCCGGTCGTGCCGACCAGGGCGTGGCGGAACTTATAGTCGCGAGGCTGAATCGTCTCCGGAAGCATACCCCGGCGGCAGGCGATCTCCAAGACCTGCCGGATGCCGGCCCCGCCCCACTGGCGTGGATTGGCTTCAGCATACACCGACAATGGCGACAGCCAGACCGAGGCTATAGACGATTCTGAATAGCGATAGTTCTTCTGCGGACCATCAGGGAAGATGATTCCGCGCTGACGGTTTCTTGATCCCTCGACATTCACCCGCAAAGAATGGCAGGTGCATTCGTGAGTCGGGTCTTGATTAGTAAACCGATCAACATAGTTAACTGGCCAGGTGTTGTATTTAGTGTTGTCGCTGGCTTTGTCCGCCCAAAACTCCGGCTCGATCCACAGGGCTACTGGAAAGTCTCGCGCGGCAGCCCCGCAGCAATCCTTAAGGACGTCGATAGTGTCTCCCGCGGCCACATCGTCCGGGTAGCCGTCGTGGCTGGGGAGCACAACGTCCACCAACCGCTTATCGACAGAAGCATCAAAGTTCACTGCACCACCTCCAACACCGCCTGCTCGGTCTTGAGGTCCTTGGCTACTTTCAGCACTTGATCGCCGGACTGGACGACGAAGGCCGGCTCACCGGCCTCCCTGGCGGCCTTAGCGGCCACCCGATACTGGGATGGAACCTCTCCCAGGCCATTGACTGCATCATCCTCGTACTCGGTTGCCAGGACGGGCGGCGTCAGGCGGTTAAGCCGGTTCAGCCCGCTCCGCACAAAACCAGGGACCCCACCAGAGTCTTTCTCGTAGACGTAGGTAACGGACGAGGCCTTAACTGCCGGAACAACCGGCAGGATATTGCCGCCCGACAACGCCATGTAAATGGCGGCCAAGACCAGCATCACGAAGATTCCGTCAACTTTTCTCACTTCCAGACGTCCTAAATTGCCCAATAGGCCGTCGCGCAGGCAATCACCAGCCCCAGGAATACCCCCAGAAAAAAAGCCCCAGATACGCCCCCAACGATTCCACTCATGGCCTATTGCTTAATCTCTGAGAAGATGGCGTCGAAGACCGGCCCCATGGCCTGGCGGCCTGGGGAGCCTTCGGTAAAGTAGTCCTTGAGCTGGAGAGCCAGGTCTAAGGCGGCCTTGGAGTCCCTGACCTCCTGCTTCACGAACGGCTTACTCACTAGGGAGGTCAGGTATGGGCTGAACTGATACACCAGGGCGGCAGCCGCGAAGCCACCGGCCCATAGGTAACTGGACGGTACTGGCCCTAATATCTCCCACATGGCTTAGTTCTTGTGAATCATGTCATGGAAGCCGCGGATCAGCTGAGCCAGGACTTTCTTGATCTGGGCGTCCACGAGCGGCTCGACCAGATTGGGGACGAAGGGAATGTCAACCGGAGCCACGAAGGTGTCGTACAGCTCATTAAACTGGGCGATGACGGCTTCGATCCCGATCTCGTCGGTCACGCCGTCCAGCGTCTCTCGGATGTAATCCAAGATGGCCACTAGCCGAGGACCGGCGGACACTGGCATGTCGCGAACTTCTGCCTGAAACTCGCTGTAAGATTTCTCAGCCATTACAGCCTCCCTGCTGAGCGAAAGAATCCTGATACCGTCAAGTATAGCAAGAATCGAGAATGTGGAAGCAAACCGAATCGCACACCACCCAGAAGAAGTAAAAACGGCGGCGCTGCGACGATTTTGCTTCTTTTAGGGGGGGGGCTATTTAGCGTCGCGGCGAGCCTCGGAACGAGCCTTGAGCAACCGTCTGAGGGCCTCTAACTGCTGGTAGGACCTGAGTTCCTCGGGGCTCATCTTCGCCTGTACTTCCTTGGGGATGTAGGTGTCGGAGTAAACCTTAGACCCCAGTCTCTTCTCTACCTGCTGGATGCGGTTTCGCAGCTCACGGTCCTGGCTGGCCGGAGAAACGTCCGTCCGGCGGAAGCCTGTTCCAAGGTTCACTGCCATAGAAAGCGGATCTTTGCGAGTATCGGTGAGTGTCCGCAGGGATGTCGCCACACCGGACAGGGGGCTATTGCTGATGGCGTGCTCCAAGAAATCAGATCCAGGATACCGAACCGGACTATCCGTATCCGGCCTGAGTCCGGTCATCTTGCCGACGTTGGCCAGCGTGCGGCCAAGAACCGGATCTAGCGTCTCCAGATCGCGACCGCCGCGAGGCCCTTTCTGGAAGAAGCTCTGGCCGGTAATCATCTCCAGCGGCCCTTTGATGACCGGGGAGGTGCGGCTCAGCGCCTCCAGGCCGACCTGTTTAAGACTGGGAGTGGCAAATCCAGCCGGGTCCTCAAATCCCAGCCCCAGTCCGGTCAGGTAGCTGGCCGATCCGTCTGGACGATTTCCTAGCGGAATACTGGCTGTCTCGGAGAGGTATTCGGGAGAAAGCTCGTCCTGGCGGTTTAGCCCAGCCACCGCCTGGATCGTACGGGACATGGCCCCACCGGGATGGGTAAGCAGCCTCTGCACCGTCCAGGGGAGGGAGTTTCTGCTGAACACATAAAAAGGCACAATCCGCTGCATGACATCCCGCTCGAAGGGAGCCATGGCGGCCTTCGAGTAGTCAAAGTGAATCTCATTCACGGCCTGGGCGGCAGCCTCCGGCGTAAATCCCTTCCGCTTTAAGTAGATGTACAGGCTGGCCCGGTTCTGATACTCCACCGCCCGGTTGAACTTGGCGTTGGTGGCCATCCAGGTGGCGGCCTTATGCCGCATGCCGGCTGTGGCACTAGCCACCCTCGGATGGACGCCTGGTGGCAAGTCGGTCTCCAGCATCTTCGACCACACCTCCTTCGAGGTCTGGCCAACACGGAGCGGATTCTGGGGATAGGCCGGATGCATGGGCGACGGAGACCCGCCCAAGATGCTGGCGTGGGCCTCCAGGGTAGAGTCTGCGCCCATAATCCCCATCCGCTCAATCTCGTCCTGAAAGTCCCTGCCTCCCCTCTTAGCTAATTTCAGGGCCTCTCGGTACGAACCGACGTAATCCAGGACATCTGACAGGCTCTCGATGTACCCGCTAACCAGATTGGCGTACTGGCCAGAGGTGTGATTGCGAACCCAAAAAGCCGGCTTAACTAGCACCATCCCCGGCTTAAAGTAGCGATTGACTGTATCTAGCGTCTTGGCAATCAGACCGGCCCATTCCGGATTTTCGTAGGTTTTCACCACGGCCGCTGCCGCGTTGACCAACTTGACCGGCACCTTGGCTGTCGCTAACCGTTCCGGATTCAGCCCACTGATCTTCGAGAAGAAGGAAAGGGCCCGCTCCTGATCCATCCCCAAGTGCTCGAAGGCCTCCTCCAGGCCCACACCAGCCTGGCCTAGGTTCTGGCTGAAAGCCTCATGAATCGCCCGGAAAGAGGCGTTTCGCTTATGCGAGGCCAGGGTGTACCTGGCGTGATCGTTCAGGGAGGTGTTGTACAGCGCGCGAGCCTTACCGCCGGCGGACGTTTCCAGATACTCGCCGCTGATCCCGGCCGCCCGCTTCACCAGCTTCTGGAGATGCTCGTCGATGCTGACGTAGCCCTTCTCAGAGGGGTAGCCGAGGTAGCCCTGAAAATCCTGGGCAATGTGCCCGGCAGCATCCTTCCCCTTGTATTTCTCTAGCTTTCCCAGCGCCTCCACGAGGTGGGCCGGGATGTAGCGGATCTCCGGATCGCGGGCACGCAGGGAGGGATGCCCAGTAGGCAACAGCTTGTTCGTGTCGAGGGGGCCTGTGCTCTTTTCCACGCGGTAACGCGGGAAATGATATAGCGGCTTATGGACCCCGACGTCGTCCCCGGCCCCCTTGATCCTCTCCAGCATCTGCGCCCGGATGCTGAGCTTGTCATATAGCGGATGAGTCGGATCGGCATCGGCCAGCCAGTTGTTCAGGCCAGTCAGCTCATCGAAGCTGCCGGCGTCACCCAGCTCACGCCCAGTTCCTCCCATCTCGTAGTGCCGCAACCAGAGCTCCTCTTTCGAAGACTGTAGATCGTCCACCAGCTTCTCGATCCCACCCCGCAGATCGTCGGGCAGGGGCCGGCCCTGGCCGTACTTCACCCAAGCGGCGTCCAAGTCCTTCGTCTCGGCCGCCAGGCGGACCATCCGGTCTAGCACGCGAGCGGATGGGGAGTGTAGATACCGCAGGTTGTCCGGTAGGTCTGCCGAACTGGCCTTAGCCAACTGATCGAAAGGAAACTTAACCGTGGCCTCGGCCATTGTCTCCGGGTTGGTAAAATGCACTTCTGCTCCATCATTAGCCAAACCAGTCACATAGCCATAATTGCCACGATCAGCGGCCTTTACCAAGTCACCCTCACTGAACGGCAGGCCGCTGGGGGCGGCGTTTCCTCCGGCCCTCATGATCTTGGTGAAGTTCTCGTTGATCGCTGCGAACTGTTTGCGGAAGCTCTGCTTCAGGCCGATGGCCTGTCGCTTGGCTGGCTGCATGTACTTATAGGCCAGCTCGGAGATCTCTTGGCCGTACTTATCGAACCTCCCGCCAGACGGCCCGTGAAATAGGCCCTTAACACCACGCCCAGCCTCTCCGGCGGCGGCCGAGGCTAATCTCGCCCCAGGAATCAGGCCGGCCAGTGACCCCATCCCCTCCAGGAAGGCTGCCCCGCCCTCGCCAGCCCCCAGAGTGTAGGAGCCAAGCCCCGGAATCCACACATTCGACACTCCGCCCAGAGGCTGATTGACCAGCTCGTCGTAATTCAGACCCAGTTTGCTGGCGGCGTTCTTGGCGGCGGCGGTGCGAGACTGAATCGCCGCCTCATCGCCGTAGTTAATCGCCTCGCCTAAGGTCGTTCTGGCCCGGCTGGCATACTTACCGGCCTTCTGGCCGACTCCCAGCCGCCCCGCTGCTCGGCCAACCTTCGTGGCCACCTTCACGGCATCGTCCAATACCCCAGCTGCCCGACCGACCTTACCGGCCTTTGAGAGGGCTCCCATCGGGCCAGTGAAAAAGGTGAGCGGGTCCGTGGCGATGTCCACACCCAAGCCAGCCCACCAATTACCGTAAGTGTCCTCGCTGCCAATCGCACCGGCCTGGCGAAGCAGGTCCCGTCCCTCCAACCGACCCTCTCCAGAGAGGGGATGCTTTAGGGCGGCAAATGGATCTGCCCCGCCGATGGTGTTTTTAACAATCGATCCCGGAACACCCAGGATGTTGCCGGCCGTCTGGAGTCCGCTCAGCCCAATGCTTTGGGCCTTACTGAGGATCCCCTCCGGATCCGGCGCGGCTCCACGAAGATCCTCCTGGGTGGGCTGCTTTTTCTTGGCCACTTAACCTTCCTCCGTGAAGCGTTAGGTAGTATTTTAGCAGGAGATACCGGTGCGAATGGGAGGGGGCAACACTAGCTGGCTATGAGAAGTGCGACAACGAACCAGATAGCATTCCGGCACTTCACTCCCGGCTAGCGGAGGGCCGGGATTCTGCTTGGATCAACCGATTCAAGTACCACTGGCACTTAGACAGATCCGCGTGCGTCGCCTGCTTGTGCGGGTACCGCCAGAGGTACTTCAAGCACTGGCCTCGGAGATAGGCCTTGAATCCATCCGGACCGAGAGCGGCCTGGATGGCGTCAATGCACTCGACCGCCCCTTGCCGGTAATGGCTGGGGTTAATCAGATCCTTCTCGCTCTTCTCGCTCATCTTGTACTAGCTCCCTGAGTTTCCTCTCGAGGGGTGTGTATTTCGCCACCAGAAACTGATCTCTGGCCTCAAAATACTGGCGCAGCAGCTCACGATAGTAATCGTTCATGGGACATCGAGCAGTGGGGTCTAGCGTGATGGTAAAGGGAGCTGATCCTACACTACGCCCACTCGTTCGGCCTTCAGGAACCTGAGAGCTGGCTCCAGCCGGTGAAAGGCCACCATTTCCTTGCGATCTGGATAGATCACCACCGTGGGGCAGGTGGGAACGGTGCGGTTAAATCCAAACTGCCGCGAATAGGCTGAGGTGATCTGGTAAGAGCCGGGGCGGAGGGCCACCTTCTCCTCGCCATGACCGTAGAAATACTCGCAGGCCCCCACGTGATGGTGGCCAATGCAGCCGATGTCCCAGTTCTCCGTGCCATGGCGATAGTACTGCTTCACGCAGTGGGTTTCATTGAAGGCGGAGTTCATGCGGTACTGATGCCTCAGGGCGATCTTGTACTGCTGTGAGCCGAGATTCACCTGGAGCAGGGCCTCATCGGGGGCATAGCACACCAGCTGCTTTTGCAGCAGCCCCGACAGCACATCCACTCCCGCCACCTGGTTCGTCCATAAATCGTGATTCCCACTGATCGCAACCAAGACCCGGTGAGCGAAGATACTCAAATACCACTCCAAGAGCTCGTATTGGTCCGAGGGCTGGCTCCGGGCCGCGAGAACGGCCGCCCGGTGCTTGAGATGGTTATCCGTAGCGTCCCCGCCCAGAACCGCGTAGCATCCGTCACTGGCCGCAATCAACTCGGCGTCTTCACGCATTCGCTGCAAATCGACGGTGTTGCCGAGCGAGATGTGCTGATCCGAGACGAACGTGACGGCGATTGGCCGGTCTCCGAGGTCCACGCTAAACTCGGCCATCAAGAGCGACTTCTTGATGTGCTCGGCATTATCCAGCTCGGCAGCCTTCCAACGGGACCCTGGAGAGGAGGACGGGGGAGCCACATAGGCTGAAACGACCGTGGGTCTCGCCCCCTCGGCAATCTTGAGCCGCTGCCGCAGGGCGGCGTTCTCCATAGCGAGCACGGCGTGCTCGCAGGCGCTGCCATGGCTGGCCATCTCCTTGGCCTCCAGAGCGTCTACGGGAGCCTCCAGGGCCACCGCGTGATTTTCCCGGTTCCAGGCCGCCATCCAGCACTGGACGGTGCTGCGTGGCTTACAGAGGACCTGGGCGACTTCAAAGACTCGTTTACCATCGGAGAACAGCCGAAAAGCCTGCTCCCTCTGCGGGTCGGGCTGGGGGGCCATCCTAGCTCCAATCCTGATCGAAATCTAACAGATCGTCATCGGGTGCCCAGTAGGTAGGGTCTAGTTCCAGGTCCATACCACAGCCTCCCGCCCTGAGAAGCCGCTTGTGGGAGTATTCACCCTAGCAGAAAGCGTGGAAAAACATGGTCGAAAAAATAGTGTTGCGGAAAGTGCGGGGCGGGCTTATACTTACTCGACGGCCGGAGTTAGAGATCTACACTGCCATGAATATCTTCGCTATAATCGAAGCCTCTTCGCGTAGTGTGGGTCGCAGCTCTGGCCGGCGCGTCTACACGCTCTAGGCCAGCCTTAGGAAACTAGGGCTGGCCTTTTTCGTGGACGTGCAGCCGTAGCCACGGACGGCCTACATAGGACACTGTGGCCTGCACTTGTTCGCTGGGGAAACTCAGCGAGTCAGCGACCGAAGATGGTTAACGTGCCCGGCAAGGCCGCCATCAGCTGATCCCTCCCTGCACAACCCGGTGAGACCAGGGTGATATGGCAGGTGCGGCATAGGTGACCTATTTAGTCTCATCCGGCCGAGATGCGCGCCGAGGTTTACCGAGGCAAGCATCACCTTGCTGACGAGTAGCTACGAGCCTTGGCGAGTAGCGAACAACGAGTCAGCCGTGTTCCCGTGTCACCCCTCACGGGGTGAATAGAGTTGGTGTAGCTATCCATTGAAGGAGGAGGAGAGGGGGAAGGAGGGCGTGCCGGCAGGTAGCCCGACTCTCCCCGACGACTCCGAACTCCAGCGGAGGAGTGGTTGACACGACGACGCTTAGCTTGGCCAAGTAACTAAAATCAACAGGGGGGGATGCTGCGCAATGATACTGGCTGTTACCGGCCACAGGCCGGAGAAGCTTGGCGGGTACGGGCCAGCTGTGGCTGAAAGGTTATTCAACCTAGCCAGCTCAGAACTCCAGGGGCTCCGACCGGAGTACGTGCTGACCGGAATGGCAATAGGCTGGGATCAGGCCGTGGCTGATGCTTGCCAAGGCAGTGGTGACTTCTGGCTGGGTGACCGGCAGTCTCTTCTGCCATACTCCACCAGACAACTCTGCTCCATTCTGACACCCAACAGGAGACCAATGACGGATGACAATGGTGAAATTTCCCTGTGACATGTTTAAGCTCACCGCCGCCGGGGCGGTGTACAGTGCTATGCCAGTGGCTGAGGCAGTCTTGCCGCCGCTGGCGAAAAACGGGCAGTGGCTGAGGTTTTCCAACGGGAGGTGGCTCCGCATTGTAATCGTCGACGAAGACAAGCCGCTGTTTACGTCAGTACACCAATTGGAGGAGGTTCGCATTCCCAGGGAATGGAGCTGGGAGAACCTCGCTAATCTTCATGATGGCGGCTGGGTGCTCCTGGTTAAGCGACCCGACCCGCGGTATTTTACTGGGAGGCCCACATGCCTAACCCCTGGCTGGAGAACAAGCGGTTGGTAAACAACGGATATCCTCCCGCTCCTCCTTCTGAGGCCCCTCCCCAGGAGATCTGGACCACATCCCAGGCCACCTGTCTGGCGTGCCAGAAGATCCCTGTGCTCAAGGAGCTGGCCCACTTTACGAAGGGGCGATGCTTCGACTGCTTCATGACGGCTCCGCCGGAGCCACACACCCAACCTACGCCAGCCAGGAAAACTCAACCAGAGGAGGACCTAGGATGGTAAGTCTTAGCCAGGAACCACTGCCTGGGCTAAGGCCACCGCTCGGTAGATACCGAGGCCTGGGAGTGTAGCCGCAAAGGCTACCAATGCACTAAGTTTTGTCGTCACTTGGAAATTATGAGGGTTTTCCGATGAATTCCGAACAACTGGCGGGAGCGGCGAGGTACTGGGATAAGTTTTTTGTCGATGGCGGCGATCCAGACGCCGCCCTAGCTGAGATCGAGCTGAGCAGAGACGATCTGTCTTACATTGCTGAGCAACGGGCCTTGAGAATTGCCATGGCCTTTAGAGGCATTCAGCCGAAGACGGCCATCACGGTCATGGATTTCGATCCTACTGAGGAGGTGGCTGTGGAGTTCATGGCGAAGGTCATTAAAGATGGGATCGTGATCGGCCTGCTTGCGGGCCGCAGGCTGTCGGCACCGCGCAGTGACCTTCGCCATGCGTCGAGTAACTAGATTGCCCAGACTACTAAAAACCAGGATTCATAATCCATGAAACACTACACAGCAGTATTCAAAGGGGTTGGCATCGACAGCCAGTCGATTGAGATCAATCAGCGGGCCGATGGTAGCGTCTACGTTTCCTTTCAGAGGACCGATGAAGGCCATGTGAGTCTGGAGATCACGGACCTGTTGGAAATCGTGAATCATGCCCTGGAGATGCAAAATGCTGCCACCCGCAGCTAGGGTCATCGCATACAAACACGCCTTCGCTCCTGGCACTTGTTACTGCGACTGGCTGAACCGGCCCTGCGGCCCGCAAGCAGGCCCGGTTATCTTCGACACGCTGGGGGCTATCTTCTGGGCCTACCGGAGCCAGCCCGTCGAGAATCGACATCTAGCCGCCAAACGGGTTTTCTCCATCTGTAAGGCCCGCTACGGCCACGCACGGATAGGCCAGTTGGACTGGGAGGAGGCGTGTGACCTGTTAAGGGATGCGGATGCCTAACCAACCACCCGTAACTACCAATGAAGAAAGAGGCAAAGCAACAAGATGCGACACATACTGCCGATTAGCGGGAAGGACTCAGCGGCGACCGCACTTGTGCAATTAGCGCGTGCGCCTGAGAGGATGTCATTGCTGAACAGAACATGTTGCCAAGCCAGGGGCGACGGTTTGGCACTAAGTACGGCAAGATTTTCCCCATCCGAGACTTCATTGGCGATGATGATGCTGTTCAGTACCTTGGCATTCGTGCCGACGAAGATAGGACCGGATGGTTTGGCCCGGCCAACATCACTCCCCAGTACCCAGTGGTCGAAATGGGCATCGCCATTCAGCACGTTTATCAAATCCTTGAGCATCGCGGCATCGTCCCGCCATCGTTCTTTTGGTAGAGGCTTTATGATGCCGTAACTGATGGGATTGGAGATTCTGCGCTGGCGATCATTGACACCATGAAACCGTGGACCAAGGCCATGTTGTTTGCGTGGCGATCACGCAGCAATTGCTTCAACCGCGCTGAGAAAGAAGCTGGTAGGAAACCATCATGACCGACACCCTCACACTGCTGATTCAATGCCCGTGCGGCTATTACGACGAAATCCCCGGCGTGCGGCCGGACGACCCAGCCCACGCTAGGTATCTGGCCCGCAGCAATGGCTGGGTCAAGCCGCGAATCAACGCCGCCCCGCTGGACGCCGCGGGCCGAATCACTGCCAAGGGGCAATGCCGCGAGTGCTACATCCTCTACTTCGAAGGTTAAACACCAATTCAGGAATCAGAATCAATGACCGGCGCACTATGCACGTATGGCTGTTATTTTGTCCGCCCGGTGACGCGCGAGCGGGCCGTGCTGGCCATCGCCGACGACTTTCGCCGCGGCTTGTGCGAGCACTTTTGGCGCGCCCACCAGCGGATCGTGGACTTTTGCAACGAGAACTTTCCAGCGTTATGGCAGGCTATGACCGAATGGACGGGGAAAGCCTGCCACGTTCGCCGCCGGCTATCGTCGTCGGAACAACCGCTGGTGGGTGACGTATGCGATCTTCGCGGGACCGACGAGGGACGGCGGAGATTCTCCAGGGTGAAGCCGTTTCTGCCGGTAGCAGCGGTGCGACTGGCCTACGAGGAATTGGAAGGACGATGATGGCGACCGGCGGACCGCTGAAGTGGCATGGCGGAAAAAGTTATCTCGCGCCGAAAATTCGCGCGCTGCTGCCCAGGCATACGCGCTACTGTGAGACACACTTCGGCGGCGGGGCGGTGCTGTTGGCCGGAGACGGCGTGGGGGTGGCTGAGTTTGCTAACGACGTAGATGGTCGATTGATGAATTTTTGGTGGGTTCTTCAAAGTGAACAGCTGTGGCCGGAATTTTTCAGAAAATGCAACGCCGTTCCGGTTTCTGAGGGGGCGTTTGAATGGTCGCAGCTCGCGCAGAATAACGAAATTGACAGGGCTCTCGCGTTTTTCATCCAGAATCGTCAGTCCCGCCAAGCACTCGGTCGCGAATTCTGTACTCCCACCAGCCGCCTACGTCGCGGGATGAACGAGCAGGTCAGTGCCTGGCTCAGTGCCGTCGATGGACTGCCAGAGTTTCACGCCCGCTTGCGGCGCGTCGAGATTCGTTGCCTGGACGCGCGGGAGTTTATCACCGAGCTGGATTCGCCAGGGACGTGCTTCTACTGCGATCCACCGTACGTGCCTGAAACCAGAACGAGCACAGGCGAGTACGCGCACGAAATGACGCTAGATCAGCACGCCGCGCTGCTGGAATGCTTAGCCGGCATCACCGGCAAGTTTCTGCTCAGCGGTTACCGTAATCCCCTGTACGACGATTGGGCCGCCAGGTGCCGCTGCTGGCGGAGGGTCGAGTTTGAAGTGCCTAATCAGGCCAGCAGTAAGCGGACCAAAGCAATAAAGACCGAATGCGTATGGATCAATTACTGATGGAACCCTGCCCGGCTTGTGAAGGCTCGTGTTACTTCGTGTGCCCGTGGTGCAACGGCCAGGGCAGTCGCTTCCCGCTCGACGGCGTATTGCTTACCTGTCACGCCTGTAAAGGCACAGGTCAGGAGCGCTGCCGGGAGTGTAATGGGGTAGGTGGGCTGCTAGCCACCCCAGCCGCCGTAGCGACGCCCCCTACCGATCCACAGGAGTAAGTCCTCGATCTGCTTCCTGGTTGGTAGCGTCATTCCGGTCCTGGTCTGAGGAGCCGCGGCTGGAGATGGCGGCCCAGCGAGGCCTGGAGCCGGCGGCGGTGGAGTGGCTGGAGGACCTGCGGCAGCCGGCTGCTGGCCACCGCCAAACAGCCGATTCAGCCACCCTGTCTGCGGACCAGACATATCGGCAGTGATGGCGTCAATTGTCTTTTGGTCCACAATCCCATTGCGGCGGAGAGCGGCTCCACGCTGGTCAGCAGGCAGGCGGGCGATGTCCTGCCAAGTCTGGGCGTCGATCTTCCCCTGCCCGGATGGAGGAACTGTGAAGTTTGGGGCGGCAGTGACACCGCTGTCGATGTTGGCGATTTCGATACGGTTCCGCCGGTCCTCGGCCGCGTTCGCGGCAAAGGCATTGGCCCTGGCCTCCTCTGCTAACCGGGCCTGGCGGGCTACTGGGGCGGCGGCATCCAGTTTTTGCTCGAATGTCAAGCCCTTCCGCTGCTCCAGGCGATCGGTGCGGTTGGAAGCTTTTAACTTCTCGCGGGCGAATCGTTGTTGATTGCGTTCCTCTAGGGATGCGGCCCGGCCAGCCAGATAATCCCGACGGGCCTGGGGATCCGGCTGAGGTGATGTCGGTGCGGGGGCCTGGGCCACACCACCAGTCGGGCCCAGGCTCCTGGCTCGGATCTTGCCGTCCGGCCCCTCCACATATCGATCCATAACACCAGAGGGACGAAGCCCAAAGTTGTATTCGGGCGGGGGCGGGGATGGGCGGTAGCCTGTCCCTCGGTTGTTGAGGTCAGCAAGGATTGCCTCGCGGCCATTGTTCCTTCGCGCGATGTCCTGTGCGCGGGCTACGTCTTGATCGTAAGTCCCTTGTCCGGGGACGTTAGGCACGGGCTGGCCGAAGCGGCCGCCGACTGTCTTATTCGGGAAAAAAGCTTCTGGAAATTGCCGGTAATTCACGGCAGCCTCCTCATTGGTCATAAGTCCCAGAGCGGGCCTTGTGAACCCGCTGGGGGCCGAGATGGGATTACCGCCAGCCAGCAGCTGCTGGGACAGTGGCCCCAGCGGCTGCGACGGCGGACGAGGGTTAAGAGTATTCTTTTGGATCGCCCCGGCGGTTGGGCGGAATAAGCTAAAGGCGTCCTGGGGGGCTGCTGGGCCACGTATTTTCGCTGGGTCTTGCAGTGCCCCCTGCTGCTCAAAGAAGTCCCCCTGGTCGAACCCTGCCCCCACATAGGGGCCAACCGGCTGGTAGCCGGTAAGCGGACGCTCGTATTGGTTGGGTGGACCAAAGGGGGACGGATCATAGGGTTTTCTTCCGGTTGCTATTAGCGGGAGCGGCGGTGTGGGCAGCGGCGCGGCGCGGGGCGGATCGAAGAGATTGCCTTGGTGCGAGAAGTAATTTTGGTCGGTATTCGAGGCCCCCGCATAGGGGCCAGGCGGCCTCTGGGGCAACACGGCAGCCGGCTCTGCGGCGGGGTTGGTTGGAATCTGATGAGCAAGCAGCTTCCGTCGCTTGCTGCGCTCTAAACCGGCAGCTTGGTGCGGCATTTGTGGTTCCTTCCACGACAACCTGGCAGTTTCTACAGCTGAACTGCCGTCTACTTGATTCTAGCAAATCATAGGGCAGAATACCGTCTCAGGGAGTGGTAACAAGCTAGTGAACCGGCTTAGTCCATGAAATGCAAGGAGGTGTCAAAGTTCGTCACTTTAGAGGTTTTTCAAGGAGCTGGGGGATGTTAGTTCTTTCTCGTAAGATAAGCGAGCGCATTCTTGTTGGAGAGGGAGTGGTCGTCGAGGTGCTGGAAATCACCGGCAACAAGGTGAAGCTAGGGATTACGGCCCCAAATTACGTCACGATCATGAGGGAGGAGCTGCTCCCGCCTTTGGCCGAAGAGAGTCAGCGGGAGCGGGGCGCGGCCTGCACGCTGCCGTCCCAGGCCAGGCCACTCAAAAGCCGAGCGACACACTACGCTTAGAAGCGAACCCCCTCCTCTCGGCCGGCCTCATTGAGGAGATTGGTTACACACCTTTCCGGCCGGGAGGGGGATTTTTGTTTTCCGACCGCTCAATCGCCAAATCCAGCAGCCCCTCCAGCGAGAGCGGTAAAGAGTTTGCCATTGTGGCGACAGTGGCGATGACCTTGCTCAGAATACTCAGCTCGCCATACGCTCGACGAAGGTGATCCAGAAAGCACGCCTTGTGCCAGCGCACACCGGCCGGGCCAATCCGATTCATTTCCTGTGCCACCTGCGCACAGGAGCACGATTCGGTCTGGTGGACTCCATAAAGCTTGATGAGCTTTGTAAGTTCCGTGCCAACACCCTGACTCAAGATGTAGATGGGAAGCTCGCGGGCTCGGCAATTGATGTGGTACTTCTCCGGCGGGCTGTCTGATCGGTACACCTTGCGGCAGATTTTGCACCGCAGCCGCCGCCGCCCGCGAGAGTCTGCCTCGATTCGTTCAATAATGCAGTCCATCGCTTGCTACACAGCCGTAAAAGACCACACCACGTTGGTAAAAGAACAGCCGAGGCCAATGTTGCTCGGACCTACGTCAACAGACTCGTCCAGGTTGAGGCAGTCGACGTTGCTGTTGACTGGAAGCTCTTTTATAATTTGCCAGATATTGTTGCCGTTCCCTCGGCGAAAGGTGCCTCTAAGAATGGGACGGAAGCCAAATTCAAGCTCTATTTGGAAGGTTAAGCAGGTAACGTCGAGGATGTTGCCGCCAGGACCAGTGTTGTTTGTACACAGGCCAGGATTGATTACTTTTTCCCAGCCGCAATCCCCGACTGACGGGCATGTAGGCTGACCGTCGGAGTATGCAACGATGTGTGCGCCAAGATACCTTTCGCACTCTGCTTGTCCGCAGTTGCCGGAAGCAAAATCGCCAGAAATCGTAATCTGGTAAAAGCGGCGTGCCACATTGGATGGGCACGCGACTGAGCAATACAGTGGAATGGTCACGGTGTCGCTCACGCAGCAGCAGCCTGTGCCACCCGCTAATCCGCTGCCAGCCCGCAACAGGCCGCTGCCGTGTTTCCTGAAAAGTGCCATCTATCTATTCCTCGCACTCATCGACTGCAATCTTACCTGTCGTGGACGAGCTACTGGTCGTCTCCAGCTGGGCCGTGATGATATCGGCTTCGACAGCCGTAGCGCCGCTATTGAGTCCGAAGTCCTGAATCACCGCGGTTTCGGTCTTCTCGACAGCTGTGATGTACAGCACATTGCCATTAAAGGCGTAGTGTACAAGCTTTCCATCAGCCACCTTCGACAAATCGCTGGTCACTGTGTCCGTAATGAGTGGGCTAGTGAGGGTGCTGGTGCCCGGCTGGTATCGCTTGACGCTGCCAGTGCTGCCCTTATTGATCTCTCCGTCAACGACGCCGCGAAAGAAGGCGGACGGCGTCTCCCCTTGCTGGGCCAGGATGACCGTATTTCCGCCAGAGGTGGCGGTGGTTGTCCCGATAATCGTGAAACCCGACCCGCTGGATGAAACATGCCACTGGCCGTTGACTGGCCCGCAGGTGCTGCCCAGGGTTGGGGTGCCGGTAACCATTACCGCCCCGCCCTCGCCAAGAAACGTGGCAACGCCCTCGGAGGTACTGGCGGCGGCGATTGAAAACGGTCCGTTTACTAAGTGCCGCTTGGATAGATTAGCCGTGCTTGGCTTAGCGACAGTGATGATGGCTGAGCCGCTGGAGAGGCTCCCTTCACTGATCCGCATCACGGCATGAGGCGGAATAGCCTCACCCGATCCGTTCTGCACTCGCAGCCAGTTCTGGTTGAAGAACGAGGCTCTTAAATCGGGAGTCATTGCGCCATCGCCTCCAGTTGGAGGTCGAACCTCCGCCGCTTCGCCGAGGCCGCCAGTGGGTTCAATTCCTCACCCTCACAAACCGTGGTTACCGGCGGAGCTACGACCGACCATTCCCAGGTGAATTGGGCCAAGTTCCCGTCGGGGGAGCCGGGCACGAGGCCGGGGTAAGTGATCTCGCTGGCCCAGGGAGAGGCGTATTTCTGCTGGAAGAGGGAGGCATAGGTGGAGAGTTCCTGAAATGTCTCAGCCTGCGTGTTGGTCGAGAAATTGAAGTCGTAATTCGGGAACAGCTCCGGCCTATTCAGGATCAGCTGGCCGCCGCTCCCACCGACCGCAGCGTCCCAGTACAGTCCGACATATTGGCCGGTGGAGTCCGTCAGGGTGTAGCTGGTGTTCAGGTAGAGAGTCGGCTCTGTGAAGGCTCCGCTCGTGGAGAGCTTAAAGAGAGGCACGTCGAACAGGACGCTTCTGCGCTCCGGCAAAATCTTAAACGTTGCCAGGTACACGACATTACTGCCGGTTGTCGCGGTTGTCGTATATCCCCAGGCCTCGCCCACATAGACATATCCGGGTGTGTTCCGCTTAAATCCAGACAAGTCCGTTTCTTGTTCCAGAGAGAAGTCGTTGAGGTGGTATTGGTCCATGGAGGTGATGGGGATCGGGATGCCGGGGACCTGGGGATCACCATTCGACTGACCCACCACCTGATACAGCCGCCAAACGTCCGAGAAGGCTAAATGCCTGGCTATTAGGGGCACTCCGGGGAAAGAGAAGATGGACTCGTTCCCCCAGCCCGCCGAGGGTTTGAAATTCACGCTATCGACCAGACTGACCTGCCCGGTTCCGTAGTTTCTAGCCACCGCCCGCAGGCGGAGCGCGCTTTGGAAGATGGCCCTGCCGCCCAGGACGCGAATACTGGCCGGAACACTGCTCCGAGGAGAGAAGTAAAACTTCGGCAGGATCTCGCCCACTCCCGTGGGGGTAGTTGATCCAACTCCCAGACGAACAATGGCTACGGTGTTGGTCAGGGGATTCAGCACCACCTCACAGGCCACATAATCGCACAGCTTCTGGAGGGCCAGATCAGCCCGTGCATTCTGCCATTCAGCAGGCGGGAAGACGCCTGTGGGCATCTGGCTGACGTCGTAAGCCCCCTCCCCTAAGGCGGCCAAGATCAAGCCAGCCAGCTCTCCCGGCGTCTTCCTGGTAGCGTCGTCCACCAGTCCAGCTGCCGTCCGGCGGTTCCATGATCCGCTCACTGTCTTTCCTGCCCACCGCCACCTGCGGTCCTTGAGGTAGACCGTCATGAGCGGGTGCCGTCCGTCCTGCCGGCGGCGAAGATGGGCCGAGGCCACGGCCATGTCCGGGATAGCGATCGTTCCTCCGTTGTAGTTCAGGGCCAGCGGACCGGTGGGGTCGATCTGCTGGGGGACGCAGTAGATGCAGGCTACCGACGGAGTGACGCCCCGGCCGAACGGGAACCGCAGCGCCCTGATCCCCGTGATTCCACCATACGATACTGAGCTGTCTAGAGGCATCCGTGCCTACGAGCAAGAAATGTCATGAGAAAGTCAGGGTTTTTCCTGGCTGCGTGTCGATAAAAACGTCCGCCAGCTTGCAGTCCCTTAATTGCACACTAATATTCCCGGTGCGGCCTTGGGGATCAATGAACCGGCTTCCGGACGACATCGTAACCGCGTTGGTGATGGCAAAACTGGCCGTGCCTTTTGTGCAGTCGAACTCCCCGCCATTCAGGTCGAGCGTGGTGACTGTAGCGGCCCCCATCGGCTGAAACCTGGCCCCTTTATTAACGGTGAGGCTGGTGATTGTCCCTGAGCGATGTTGCCAGACTCCGCCATTCGCTACGCCGGTAGCCAGGGCGCTGGAGGTATCCAGGGTTCCGCCGTTGATCGTGACTGTAGCGGAGTTGAACGTCACGCCTGCCCCACAGACGGTGCTGGCCTGAGAGTTAGGGCCGTCGCCCGTCACCAGAGTCGCCAGGGTGGCTGCTTCTCCAGGATAGAACGCCACCCCCACATCTCCGGCCAGGTTTCGCACAACATTGGCGTTATTGGCCCCAATAATGAGCACACAGGGAATGCCAGTTTCAACGCGAGTGCCCTTTCCGAAGATGTTGTAGGTCGAGGCGACTGTGCCGCCGTCCAGGTAGATCCGGCCGCTGCCGGGCCCCTCCCCAGTCTCCAGGTCGGCGTTCGTGAACCCATCCGCCGTCAGGTATCGCGGGGTGCGGTATTCGAAGTACGGCTTCGCCGTGTTGTCTTTGTTGTAGCGCGAGACGCCGATCTCGCCGCTATAGGTCTTTGTTTTCGTGAACTGGGCCACCAAAATCGACCCTAAGTCCAAGGCGTAGCGGCAATGGACATTTCCGGAGTCGAAGACAACCGTATCGCCATCGCCTGGCACCGCATTGGCATCCCAGTTGTCGGCCTGATTGGCGTGGTACTGGCTAGTGGCGGTCGTGAAGGTGCTTTCCGTAGCCGCTTCATCTCCCGTGACGGCTTCTGTGACTGTCAGGACGATTGGCTTTCCGGCTATCGTTCCCGTCCCGTTGGCCAGGAGATCCACTCGGCCAGCCGTGTCGTTCGTAGCCGTGAATTCACTGAACTGGGGAATCGCCTTCATGCCGCCGTCGGCGATCGTGAAGCCGGTGAGTGTGCAGGCTGTATCGGTGAGCGTGATCCCCTCCCAGGCCTGATAGATCGTGGTGGCTACCTGAGCATCGGTAAATAGTGACGAGGCCCCCAGTGTGATCGTGCAGCTGACGCTGGCAATCGTGAACGTGATCGCATCCGTAGAGACCCAGTCCCCGGTGCCGGTGCAGGTGATCCGGTCTTTTTGCCGGACATTGGCTCCAGCTCCAATCCACTTGGCGGTTGCCATTTCACACCATCCTTGGCGTTATTAAGTGTTTGCAAAATCGTTAGTATTACGATATAGTTCCTGATTATGGCAAGAACTGGACGGCCGCGGCAAAGTAAGGAGTCGAGTACCTATTTTACACTAATAGGCACTCGTTTTAATTCACTCACCATACTTGACCTTGTCAGGTCGGAAAAAAGAGGGTGGGGAGGCTTTGTGCTGCTCTGTCGCTGTGACTGCGGAGAGGTGCTTGAGCGGAGGCCACTGGACGTTGTCACTGGAGCCGTTGGAAGGTGCGGGTCGTGCGGCATTGAGGTCAGGGGCACTAATATCAGGAACTCAAAGAGGAAGTGGCAGGATGACAGGCTGTCTGGGTTAACGGGTAAGAAGTTCGGCTGCCTGACTGTTATTGGTCACGGCGGCTGGGGTGGAAAGCATCGCTCTCTAAAGCTACTCTGCCGATGCGACTGCGGGAAAGAGCACTCGGCGTCGTGGGGAAATATTCGGGCAGGGGTGACCAAGAGGTGTCCGGCCTGCTACGAACTGAACAGGAGGAAGAGAGGCACAAAGCATGGAATGTCCTGGACGAGGGAGTGGAGGATATGGACCCACATGAAGGGACGGTGCGGCAACCCAAAGGGGAGACACTATGCTTACTATGGTGGACGAGGAATAGGATTCTGCCTCAGGTGGGAGGAATTTACGAATTTCCTCCACGATATGGGGCCTGCCCCAACAGCCTCTCACACGCTTGATCGCATTGACAGCAATGGGAACTACGAACCAAGCAACTGCCGCTGGGCCACCCGCAAAGAGCAGCAGCGTAATTTACGCAACACAAAGAGAGCGACGTTCCGCGGGACGGTTGCCAGTGCAGCAGACATATCTGACGCCTTGCACATCAGCCGAAGATTCGCAAATGAATGCCTGAGGATGGGATTCACCGGGGATCAGGTCGAAGTTTTCATGTCTCAGCCGAGGCTACTGAGAGAAGGGTAGGAACTCCGCGGGGCCAAAGGAAGCAAAATCTCTATACATTACATAGGACCACTTGATCGGAAAAAACCGCAGCCCGTTGCCTAGTTGTTGGGCGCTCATGCGGGTAATCCTACGTGCCGCCCGCATCTCGCCGGCTGGATTCACAGGACCAGGAGGCGTTGGATACGCCGAGTACCCCACGGCCATTCCCCGTTGATTGTAGGCGACGACGGTATTATTGGCCGTAACGATCCCCACCGGGACCGTCAACGCGCTCTCTAAGATAAAGAACCTGGGGCCGCCATCGCCAACCGTCTCCACGCTCTCCTGCCAGGAGACGAGGTCATCGTCCACGGCGTCATAGACGGCCTGGACGGTGAATGAGAACGAGCGCCGGTTGGCCAGTTCCGTGCCATCCCCTTTCGGGAAGGACTTCTGCACGATCCTGGTCCCGCTGAGGCAGCTGGAGTCGTTCAGCATCGCGTGGGCAATCGAGCCAGCTACGGTGTAACGAAAGTCCTGATTATTGACCGACAGGGCGGCGTCGTAGGCGTTGGCTTGGGCGACGATCAAGGCCACGTTGGCGGCCTGGATCTCGCCAAAGCACTGCATCGAGACGATGTTCTGAAGGCGGCGGTTCCGTTGGCTGAACCGACTGGTCGTGTTGACGTTGACCAGATTCACTTCATTGTCGGCGAACGACGTGCTGCCCCAAGTTGCCACTGAAGCCATCAGAGCCTCCCGCGTTCAAGGCCCTCCAACAGCCCATCCAGCTGCTGGCTGTGGTCGATGAGGAAGTCGTTTTGGGCCCGCGCCAGGGAGAAGCTGGAGTCGAGGTGCTGTTTCAGCGGGTCGATAGGGCCATCCTGGCTGGCCCTCGGCATTCCTGGCAGGGAGCCGGTTCTTCCGTCCGTCTCGCCACCCTGCTCTAGAAACTTGCCGAAGGATTCCGGAGGGAAGCCGATCTCGTCATCGGGCTCGTCCATCAGATTGGCATCGGGAGCCGAGACATTCGGCGCTTCCGGTGCTTCTGCGGAGGCTTGCTGAAAGTCGAACGGCTCCGTTCCTTCCAGGGTTTGGAGCTGCTCATCAAGGGCCCCTCCCTCCGGGATGGCGGGCGCGTTGTCGGAAAACATCTCGGCCGTGGGTGGAATACCTGGATCTGCCACCTCCGGCTCACCGGCAAACTCGAAGTCCTGCTCAGCGTCAAACTTCTCCAGTTGAGCTTGAAGCTCCTCGCCGACATCCTCCGGGTCGACAGGAGCGGTCTCCTCCCTGGCCTCGTCCTCCAGAGGGCCGTCTTCCCATTCGTCGTCTTCGTAGGTGCCAGCCATGGCAAGCTCTTTTTTACTGCTTTCGGCGGCGGCGAGTCCAGCGAGTCTGCTTAGGAAGCGACAGGGCTTGCTCAACGGTCCAGCCGAGCCTCATAATTCTGTTACGCAAGGCGCGGGGATGTATGCCTGTCTCATCCGCCCAATCAGCCAAGCACTGCGTCTTCCCATTGTAGGTCAGGTAGTGATTATCGCGACAATTTCTTGTCTGCCTCTTGGGGGTCGTCCACAGGCAATTATCGTGGCAGTAATCGCCATTTACATTCTTGCGGTCGATGCTTGCGCGAGGGAACGGTTTCGGCCCCATGTCGGCTAGGAAGTTACTGAAAGACAATCGCCATCTAGGGCATACCGAAATGCCGCGACCGCCGTAATGCTTGTAGTCTGGGCGATTCGGCTTCTCGCACCTCGCGATCATATTGCACCAAGTGTTGTACTCTGGCGAACGCGACATGCCATGGGTGAGGCTTCTTTTTCTGGTGGATTCAAGCTTTAGGCATCCGCATGATTTGGTGTTCCCACAAACCACCCTGTTCCCTGGAGCCTCAAGTTTATTTCCGCACGAGCATAACCACAGCCAAATCACATTGTCGCCAGGCCTCCTGGCTACCGAAACGGCCGTAAGTCTATGAAATGTTTGGCCAGTTAGGTCCCTGAATGCCACTGCCAGCACCTCCGTAAAGGGCACTGTAACATATGATACCTAAACTACTTCGTCAACCGTTACCACCAAGCTCCCGATACTGCTCAGCCGTCTAGCGCTCATCTTTAGCTCCAGGTCGATCTCACGCTTGCCACTGACGACTGGTGTCAGGATATCGGCCTGAAGCGTGGCAAACGTGAACAGGATGCTGGTGCTGCTGTTGGAGAATGTCAGGGTGCCGGCCGCTCCCGCTACCGCGGCGTTGTAGAGGGCGCTAGTGCCGGAGTCGTAGGGATGTGTGGTAGTCAGGTTGATCGTCCGCCTGGTAGGGCAGAGGGCTGTCGGCTCGAGGGCGTTTACATACCGCGGCTCGATGTGGTTGTTGATGTCCAGCACGAAGGACTTGTACTCACGAGCCGCTCCGCCCAGGACTAATTGGGACGTTCCGCCACTGTCACTGTCCTCAAACACTAGCGGGGCCAAGTCACCCGTCACGCCCAAAGTGACAGACGGATAAGCCTCTGAAGATCCGGGGGCTAGGTAGCTGCGAAAGATGCACTGGACGGCGCAAGTTAGCCAATTTGGAGAACCTTCTGGACCGTTCTGCCGGCCAGTGATAATCGCCCGGTTGACGTGTCCGTTGTAGAACTCATGAACGCCTGTAACTTTATCGACCAGCATCCCAAAGGTTTGCAGGGTCTCTGCCAGGGCGAATGTGTTGGTGCTCTCGTCGGAGCCGAGGATCCAGGGAAAGAAGAAGTCCGCGAATCCAGCAGATAAGGGGAACACTACCCAGCCGCCGTAGAAGATTGGGCCAAACCGGGCCCGCTCCGAGATCTCTTCGCGAGAACCGATGATAAGATCAGGGTGGCCGATCCTCTGGCGCTTCTGGAGCGACTCACGAAAGAATGGAAATCCGGTCGCCCCCGACGAGAAATCGATGGCTCCACTGCCTTCCTTCATACATAGTTGGGCCATTGACCCCTGCGAGCAAGGCATTATGCACCCCCAATTTCATTGGCCGAATAGCGGTTCTTTGACAGATTCTCGTGGGCCCACAAAGGCTGCATGTTGCTGTAGTGGCAAGCCTTTAGAATCTGCTCCCTGACGGTCAGATCGAAATCGCACAGAGGCCTAATGTGATCGAGATGCCATCTACCCCAGTTATCCCAAGACATCCCATCCCTGAATCTGGCAGCGATATACTCCATGAAGAATTGAATACTGCACCCCAGGTCCCGCACGGCTGAGGCAGTTTTGCCTCGCCGTCGTCCCTGGGCGACGTAAATGGCCTCGCGCAGCCTGCACCGTAGGTTGTGCTTGAGCCTGGCAATCGGGTCGCTCTTGACGCGAGCTTGGCTGGATGCGATGAGCCTCTCCCTGTTCGCTGCGTAGTAGTTTCGCTGTCTGAGCTTTATGTGTGCCTTGACCTCTGGCCGGTCCCTGTGCCCTGCGAGCCACTCAGACGCCTCGCGATCAACATTTGGCGGATAGCGCCCAGGCGGCCAGCGATCACGCTGGTCGTAGTACCATTGTCGAGCCTGTGCTCGCCGTCGCTCTAGAGCAGCTCCCTCGCAGGGCATTGGTCGGGACTCCGTTCCCGTTTAAGGAATGGCTGGATTGACTTCCCTGAGCCATACCGACACCACCACCCGGCTGATCGCCCAGTTGGGGTATTTCTTGGGGTTCGTGAGGCCCTCGCCGGAGCGGCTCACGATCATTACGTGTTCAGCCGGGTCGGTGGCCCCAGGGATTGTAACATTCAGCCGCTGGTCCGTGCAGCGACGCCGGACCAGCTCCCGCCAGGCAATCAGTTGATCGCTGTCGAGGGTGGCGTCCATGTCGTCCTTTTGGGCGAATACGATCCCGCAGCGGTAACCGATGTCCTGAGTGCCAATAGTGCCTTCGTGGTATTGCTCGCCCAGGTCGTAGATCGAAATGCCCCGCATCGGCTCGCCATTGAACAGCCAGCTGGGGCGGATTGCGACCTCGGTGTCGTGACAATCAGCGGGTTGGAGGCTCAGCACCAGCTCCTGGAGAGCCACCATAATGTGCCCGTGATTACTGGAATAGTCAGGCATCTATTACGGCTGCACTCCGCCGGTGGTCAGGTTGATGTTTCCAGCCACCTCGGCCAGGCTGGTTGGGGCCCAGCCAGAAGGCGTGCTGTCCACGACCCGCTGATCGGCGTGCAGGGCCAGAATCAGGGCCTTCTCGTAACGAGCCTCCCGCTCCTCAGACCGCTGCCGGTCCTGGGTGGCGAAGCGGGCCTCGCAGCACCGCAGGAAGGCGTTTCGCATGGCCCCGGCTTCGATATCGATGCGGGAGCTGATGCGGTATCCGGAACCGGTCAGAGTCTGGTCCGCAGCCTGCTCTAGGGTCAAGGTGGCAGCCGCATCACGGGTCTTAATGACCCGCTGCATGGCGTAGGGCTCGAGCCGGTTTTTATCGATCTCGCCCTGGAGGTCGGTGGGGATCTTTGTGACCCCAGTGGGGCTGAAGCGAATCACCGCCCCGTTCATGTCGCTCGTGAAGGCAGTGCTCGTCCCCGTCACCTGGTCGCTATCGGCCGTGGTGGCCACTGACCCTAATTGGTAATCCAGGATCTTCAGCTCCAAAGGGTCGAACAGACCCAGCCCCTGATAGATCAGGGCCGAGTTGGGAGAGGGGGCGAAATGCACCGCTAGGGCCCCGGAAAACCTCTCCGACCGGTAGACGCTGTAGCACAACGGCTGGCCAGCCCCTCGCTGGACGCGCTGCCGCCAGATAATGTCACCTGGGTCTACACGCGATACAAGCCTCCCCGGAGCCTGCGCGTCATACAGCTCCAGTAGTGCCCGGCAGTTGTCCGGAAGCTCGTACGTGTCTCTGGCGAGCGTATACGAGGTTCCAGCGGCAATGTCGGCAACCGGGGCGTCCTTCTCGTCCAAAACCAAAACCGTGCTGGAGCTGCGGGTGGCCACACTGTACCGCTTGCCATCGATATACAGGGCATATTTCGTGGCCTCCGTCGGCCAGGTCCCGGCGGCCAGGGTGACCGAGCGGCTGGACGCCGTATAGGTGATTGTGCTGGAGGTCTGGCTGGCCACTGTCTGGATCGTCAGCGGGCGATAGAAGTACCGCCATTTTCGCCGGTCGGCGATTTCGTTGTAGGCCTCCTGGACGGCCCGCACGGCCTGTCGCCGATTGCGGGGCGATCCATCGCCGCCGACTACCTGATCCAATACATGATCGCAGGCGTCATGAAACGTCAGGTGACGGTACGTGGTGATGGCCATCCTGGGCTCCCCGGAGAGCGTCTTCCAAACGCAGGGCTACGAGCGGATCCGCCCGATACACCTTGGGCCCCACATGCCCCAGCTGAATCGTGAGATCCAAGTGAATATCATACCCCAACTCCAGCAAGTCGGCGAAGAAGGCCATGTCTTCGTGGCGAATATCGGGATGCTCGCGACCCCGGTCCACGGTATCCAGGCGAAACACGTCCCGAATCCTGCGTTGCTCGACCGGGTCGAACACAAATGGCTTGGCGGCTGAGATCCTTTCGGCCACTTCCCTGGTGATGACGGTAAAGCCTAGCCCCGCCCCCTCCACCTTAATCAGGCCGTGCGGGTTGATCTCGAAATGCTCCAGGTTCTGGCGGCGAATAACAATCGTCTGCTCATCTGTCTTTTGGGGGTAGGTGGCGCAGACCACTGGGTACTGGGTGTTCAGGGCCAGCAGCCTTAGAAATTGCTCCGGCTCCCATTGAATGTCTGAGTCGATCCAGAAGAGATGCCGGGCCTTCCCTTGCAGGAAGGTGTCGAGGACCTTCGTGCGGGCCCAGGTTACTACCGAGGAGCCGGCGATGCAGGCCACCCCGACGGCAATCCCCCGCTCCGTGCAGTACTTGACCGTCTTGGCGAGGGAGAGGCTGGTCTGCCACGGAATCAGCGGTCCCGTGGGTAGGCCAATGTCTACGCTCAGTTCGGCTGGATCGACCGAGAGGGTCATGCCGTCCAGTGTCTCATTAGGCGAAACCACTCGCCAGGGTCCCCGACCCAGTGAAGCTGATGTCAACCAGCCAGGCGTCGGTGGCGATATCAATGGCTTCCAAGCGATCCCCACCATCCCCGCCCGTGGTGGTGATGTTGAACGTGTACTTGATATCCGCCGCAGTGGGATAGAACAAGTCGCTCGCCCCCGCCGTCAGGTGATGACCGACCGCCTTCCCGTACAGGATGTCTCCGGCCAGGGCCGTGATCGTCAGCGACAGCGTCTGGACGCCGTTGTTGTACACGGAGTACCGGTTGCCGGTTCCAGTAGCTGCCGGCAGGGTGATCGTCAGGCCTGCCGAGGTGATGATCGGAACCAGAACGATCCGCTCAGCGTGGAGCGTCTCGGTGAGGGCCAAGGCTGTAGCCGAGGCAGCAACATTCACAATGCGGGCACTGGCGTCGGCGACGCGGCCGATTTCAGCACCCGTGGCGTTGCTGCTCAGGGCGGTGATGAGCTCCGTGGCAGCCCCTGCGCTGCCGAGCCCGGCCCGCAGACGGTTTGTGAGATTCCGTGAGAACGACATAGGAGCGAATCCTTTCGACTATGTCCTAAGCATCCCGGAGGTCGGGAGAGGCTAAGAACGTGAGGGGCCAAACTTTTCGAGCACTTTCTCCCGCATTTCCTGGCGGTGAAGCTTCTTCAGGCTGGGGTCTAATCTTACCAAATCGCTGGTTTTCTGGCGAATCACCTTCTCGCTGAGAGGGCAGTTCTCATTAGCCAGCAGATCCGCGTCCGGCTCCCGATGTTTGACATTCACCGCCCCTGTGGCGGCCCAGCCGCGAGTTTCGCAGAGCTTCTTGATATAGCTCCTGGCCCCGCCGAACGGGACCACGGCCTCCGGGTCACCGACGAACCGAGCCAGCTCCGGCATATATTCATCGCCGGCCTTGATATTAAATCCGTTCTCTGCCAGCTTCTTCTTGACATTAGCCGCGTAGTCGGCCGTGTACAGCTCGTGCCAGGGCTTCCGGCCGCCCCAGAACGTGTCGGTGGTCTGGATGCCGGGAAAGGCGTTGAGGGCCAGCATGGAGGCCCACTTGTCGCCGGCCTCTCGCTTGTCCTCCCGCCGGACACGCAGGTAGACGGCCCCCCTGGTCACGGACCCGCCGCCTTCGTTGACGAACTCCATGCAGCGGGCCAGGACTTCCGGGCAGATGTCAGAAAATTCCGACATCATCTCCTCTGGTAGTGGAGGCAGAGCGACCAGGTCTGAGTATTTGCGCCAGTCCTCGTTATCGCGAAAAAATGCCTCTAGATTCATTTACTAATCCAGGTCCAGATTGCGGAGTATGTCACTCACCTTGGTGGTGATGTTAGAAGCCAGGGTGGTGGCTGCATTGATCTGGCCCGCCAGCTCGCATCGCGTTGCCGCTTCGCGGCATGAGCCTGGCTCTTCCGGCACTGGAACCGGCCTGTCAGTGATGACCATGGCCAGCCCTAATCTCAGCCTGCCGGTAACGTCATCAAGAGCCTGAAGCTGGACGTAGAGGTCGCGGATCTCCGCCGCAACGGTCGCTGGGAGGACCTCATGCGCACCAACCTGGACTCGGTCGGGGGCCATCTGGCTGTGTAATCCGTAGCTGTTCATTACTTACTCCCTGAAGAGTTGGGCTTGGCCGCTGCCAGCGACTTCGTGGCAGCGACTTTCGCCTGAGATTGATCTTTCGTGGCCTGCACCTGGGCGATGTTGGATTGTTTCCGCTGCTGGAGCTTCTGCTGGCCTTGTTTAAGCTGGAGGTTGCCTTGCTGTTTCTGCTGAGTGATCTGCTGGCGGCCCTGCTCGATCTGCTGGGCCCCCAGCGCCTCCTTAACGGCTAGATCGGTCTGGCTGCTCTCCCGCTGGAACTGCATCTCCTGAGCGTGTTCGGTGGCCTTTATCTGCATTTCCATCTGCTTCTCTTGCAGCTTCATCTGAAGCTCAGCCATCTTGGCTTGCAGCTCGGCCTTCAGCTTCTCAATCTCCATCGCCACGCGGGCCTCTTCAGCCTTCTGCTCTAGCCGGATCTCTTGCTGCTTAAACTGGGCTTCCATCTGGATCTCGGTCAGGGGGTTAGCCTGGGCTTCGCCCTGAAGCTTCAGGGCTTCCGCCTGGGTCTTCTGGACCTCGGCCTGTTTCAGCTGCTGATCGAGCTGGGCATTGGGGTCATTGGGATCCTTCTCCGGGATCGCCAGAGCCCCTAGGTCCATATCGTGCAGCTCGCCCCAAATCTGCATCGTGCCGTTCACGGGCGTGTAGTTGCCGGATAGCTCGCCGTAGGCTTGCAAGAGCGGCAGGTAGCGACCCATCACCTCCTGGAGGTTGGCGATATCACGCTCCTTGTTGGGCCGCCGCATCGAGGAGGCCGCCACCTCGTAGCTCATTTGCCGGACTACCGTCTCTTGATCGGCGTTCTCGATGTACTGCTGCCAGAGGCCGGCACCTACTGGCCCTAGAAGCTGTTCGACATCCCGGCCCTTCACGAACATCCAGGACAGCATCGCCTCGACGCCAGCCACCCGACTTTGCCAGGCCACGACCTTTTTTTGCATGTATTCGGGGCGGGCACTCACAGCGGACTTGCGGGCCTCTGTCGTTGAGGCGGTGCGATCCTGGGTTCCATCTTCGTTCTGACCATAGACGAACGGGGTCATGCCCATTCGTTTGTCGAAGGCGTTGCTGAGCAGCTCCAGAACGGCCCAAGCATCCCGATTGACCTCCTTCTGCTCAATCAGCTGGAGAACCTTCTTCACGTCCTCGGCTCCCGGCGGGAGTGGGAAGACACTACAGTCATCTCCATCGTCCAGCACCTTCTTCATGTCGTCGTGGTATTGCCCCAGGACGGCCCACATCTGGCGGCTGGCGTGCCAGGTGCGGTTCACGAGCCAGGAGACAATGCAGTTGATGGCCTTCAGCTCTCCGAGTGCCGGGGATAACGGGGGTACGCCGTACGGACTTTCGGGATCCTCCCAGAAGATGAGCCGCTCCACGGGCCAGCGGTCATCCGCCCAGAGCGGGACGGGCCACTCGAAGTGCAGTCGGATCTCCTCATCGGTGGCCCCCCGCCGAATCTTGTCGGCCGGGCAGTTGAGCGGATACGGACAATCCGGACAAACAGCCAGGTACGCATAGTCCCCGACAACCTCCTCCAAGTGATTCTTCAGTAAGCTCGTCATCCCGGTCAGGCGGGCCCCCACGCCCATCTTCGACCAGACCTCGTACCACACCACCAGATCGTTCGTCTTACCGCTCGCCCGTTCCGCGGCGAACCCGTCTTTCGTATTGGCCTCGGCGTGGTGCCAGCCTGACTCTAGCGTGGCCTTCCCTTTCAGGGAGCCGGCGGGGAGCCGGAACTTCTTCTCGACCTGCCAATGGGGCTGAATGTGCCTCAGGGCGATCCACTTACATTCCTGGGAGGTCTTAAAGTCCGGATCGAAGACCAAGTCCTCTGGGGCTTTATGGAAGCAGCCCGTGAGCATCTTGTCGGACCCTGGCATGGAATAAGGGGCGGGCCAGAGGTGCCCAGAACCCTTCAGGAGAGCATCCAAGAGGGCCATCTCGCTGTGCCACTCCAGGCCCCCCCCCGGCATCTCCCTGGGCGTGTAGTTCAGCCAGCCCTGCATCAGGTGGGCCGTGAGCCGATCGACCGTGCTCTTCTGCTGGATCTGCTGAGCCAATGCCTGCCTGACATTCGGATGGGAGATTAGATCGGGAGGCAGTTCAAGGCTGTCTTTCGGAGAGACCGTGCGATGGGGGACGTCCCACATCAGGTTAGGGAGGTAGATAGCCGTAAACTCAAAGGCCTTATTGATGTTCACTCGGAATCGCGGCGACTTCACCCCCCGCCAGAACTTCTTGGCGTACATGGGGTCCCACATGGCCGCCGCCGACTTGTTGTAGAACATCTGGCATTCGCTGCCGACGTCCAGCCACCGCTTCCTGCCTGGCGATGTCAGCGCAGCCTCGATCTTGGAGAGCCAGCCGGCGATCAACGGACGCAGGAATTCGTAATTCCTTAAATCATCGAGGTCGAGCATCCTTGCTCACTTTCATTACATCCGCTCAGTGGGGGCAGGCAGCGGTTCTGGCGAGAGCACTTTCTTCTTTTTAGCGACGGTGGCCGTGGCTCGGCTGGCGGCTGCCTCGGCCATCAACTCTTCTCGTTCCAGTAATTTTTCGGCGAACCTCGCGGAAGCCTTCCTGGCTTCTTCCTCAGCTCGAAGTAGGTTCTCCTCCCGCCTGGCTACCTCGGCCTCAAACAGCTTGTAATGGTTGTCCTCCGGGTAGTAATCCCAGGAGCCGCAGCGCCCGGTGGTGGGGTTGCCTTTTTGGTCGTGGACCTTGGCTGATACATGGTACACCCCCGACTTGTGCTGCATAAAGGTGTTGATGGGGAATGCCACCAATTTAAGGCGGCCGGGCCCTTCGATGCCAGACACCAGGGCCGGCACTGGATCGGAGGTGTTGCCGCTGCGATACCACTGCACGGCATATCCGACCGGGGGGGTCGGTTGGGGCCGCTTCTTGTCGGCCTCCAGATCATTCCAAGCTTTTTCGTTCATCGAAATCCTTTCCTGGGGTGCGTTAGGCGAAACTGAGTGATTGCTCTCCGGGTCCTAGGTGGACATACGGACCACCCGCCTCCCTGGCCTGCTTTTGCATCATCCGCATGGCGGCGTGATAGGCGGGACTGCCCCCAGCCCGCCGCTCGGCGGGGGCCACGTAAGCGGTGCCATCCAGGAAGCGATGGGAGATGTACTCGCAGAGGTACTCCGTCGCTGCCATGCAATCATGAATCCGCTCGTTGACCGGCTCGTCGATGGGCACCATATTACCCTCGTTGTCGGCCACTTCCTTCTTGCGGTAGGAGTAAAACTCCTTGATTGTGTAGTGGCATTTTGAGGATATCCACAGCTTCGGCCAGCCGTCCTCGACAGGCTCTAGGAACGCCCGGACCGTCCGCCGGCGCAGCTCCTTATCGTCGCAGCCCCGCATAAACCCGGCCTTCGTCAGCCGGGAGAGGATGCCCCGCTTGCGAAATTCTCGCTCATAGGACTCGAACACCGTCACATCGTTGCCGATGTTGGTTTGCCGGCCAGCCCGCTGGTCCATCACAAACGCCTCCAACGAGAGGCCTTCCGTCAGCGGCATTAAGGCGGCTGCGAACATCGCCGGAGTGTGCTTCTTGACGATCAGCTCTCGCTCGATGATAAGCCGGTCCCCCATGACCACCCGGTTCACTTCCGGCGGCGGGACCACCCCGAACAGGCAGGCTGTGCGAGTATGGCTAGGATCAATCACCAGGTAGCGGGTCCAGTCGTGCGGCAGCTGCGCGTCCCGGAGGCAGTTGCAGACAATCTGGTGGGCGGTTGCAGGCTCTGGCAGCGGCTCGTCGTACGGCTTGACGACGTGAATCGCCGAACCGAAGTCGTACATCCTCCGGCCGGAGACAAAGGCGGAGATGTCGCCCCGGTCACGATGGGCCTCGTCATCGTCACCATCCATGCGCAGCAAGCCTTCCTGAATACCCTGGCGGTCGGAGTAGGGGTTGTCCGAACCGGTAAGCTGAAAGACCTGAATCGGCGGCTTTTCGTCGTCCTGGTGGCGCTTGGCCCGCTCGATGGTTTTGATGAGGGCTTCGTTGTGGATCTTGGGCCATACCGACCACAGGAACCAGCCCCGCACGCTCATCAAGCGGTCCTGCCACTCCTTTAAAAAGGCGGCATTGGCCGTGTCCTCGTCCAGCCAGATTCCGTGTACTGCATCGCCCTGCTTGGGATGGTCGCCGGTGGTGGGGTAGGCGCACATCGTCACGCCGTTAATGATCCGCACACTGTGGAAGATATTGCCGGCCGAGCTCTCCATGTGCCAGCTGTTGGGAACGATCAAGTGCTCACCAAATAAGGGCGGCGAGAGCACACTTTCCTCGAACCTCTCCACGTCGAAATTGGGGTTATAGGCCCGCCATTTCTTGGTCTTATGGTCACGGAGGATGCGGAACTCGCACCCCAGTCCAGGTGAGAAGAGGCGGTGGTAGATCGTCTGGCCAATGTGTTTCACGTCCAGCCCAATGACCCAATACAGACCGTTGTTTCTTTTAGACGGAACACGGAACCGCTTCTTGATAGGCGTACCATCAGGGCGAATGATCGGAATGCCCAGTAAGCGGCTGGCGAATTCCATGACGACGGCTAGCGTGTTATGAGTGACGACAAAGTCCCTTGTAACATACGTATGATCGGGACATGACACGCTAATACACACGCAATCTGCCGCCCCGTCAGGCTTAATCGACCTTAGTATTTTGACGGCCTTCTCCTGGGCTGTTTTCCGCCAGTTCTCCCAGGCGGGGACCGCTGGTCGATCGCCTGGCAGCGGCTCGTCGCCCCACTCATCGATTATTTGCTGAGCGGAATACACCTGCCACTGTCCGTCGCCGCGAAGCCTTTGACGGCCTGTCTGGATTAACCACAGATGCTCACCACAACATCTAGTCCACGAGCCATCGCTGAACGTAACGCGGAAAACATCCTTCATGCCCTGCGGGAACACTCCAGTTACGGTACACGGCTTACCGTCACCGCCAATAACAATATCACCTTGAGCCAGCTCACCTATCGGTCTCCACCCATTCGGTGTCAGGATCGGCTCGTCCTTGGGTTGCGCTTTCCCGCTGCGCTTTCCGCCCGTCACGATGTTTTCGCTGGCCTGAGACTCATGGATCGGCAGCTGCTGATCCGACGGCCGATAGACCCGGAGCGGGTGCTGCTCGCGTAGCTCCAGCTCGGCGATCCCCCTCTGGATCTCGGCCAGCTCGTACTTCAGGCTGCCTGCCATGGCTTACCCTGGACCGTCCTCTTGGCCGAGCAGGTAGCTCAGCGCGTCCTTTTTGCCGCTTTCCTCGGCCGCCTCGGCCATCAGCTCCATCAACCGCAGCTTGAGCGTGTCGCGGATCGTGGCGTCGTCCATCTGTTTCCAGTCATCCTCTAGCTTCATGCGATCAACCTTGGCGTGCAGGGCCAGGAGCTTCGTGGCCGCGTTCACCGCAGCCCCCTTGCCCCGCCCCTGATCGGCCAGATCTTTAATCCAGCCCACCACGTCCTCGCAGAAGGCCGCTGGGCCGCCCCAGGCGTCGTAGCACTGGCTAATCATCCGCTCCAGGGGCTTGAGCTGCTTGCCGGCCTGGTTGGCATCCAGGATGCGGGACAGTTTTTGTCCCGCCATCTGGACCCGCTGGTCGTAAATCTGCATTGCCTCGCCAGTGGTGACGCAGGAGTTGCAGCGAGCGTCCACGGGCAGCCCCTCGAATGCACTCAGGGGCCGCCGGCTTTTACACTGCGGACATTCACGCACTTCCTCGAGTACGATCCGATCAAGCATTGACAGGGGCTCCGATCTCAATGGCCCACACGTCGCCGTGGCGAACCACCTCTCGGCCTAGTGACTTGGCGTAGGCCTCCACCGAACGGCTGCTGCCTAGGCCTGCCAGGATGCCGCCGTGAGCCACGGCCTCCCCCCAAGCTTTAATAATCCTGACGCTCGGAGTCCGCTCGATGAACACCAGGCTGAACGTCTGACCGGGGAGCGGCTTAGGCATCCCGCTGCACACCAGATTAGCGAGCACGCGGCCCTGCTCCAGCTCGGCACGAAAGAACTTATTGAATTGCGCGAACCGCTCCGGGTCGTAGGCGTCGTAGGCGTAGAGATGGGATCCTGCCGGCAGCTCTGGCTCAACAGCAGCCAGCGATTGCCCGGCCCCACAATTTACCACCGCCACATCCACCTGCCCCTTCGTGGCCACATATTTGGCTAAGCCGGCGATCTCATTGAGAGTGAGGTCGGGGATCTCGGAGGGGAGGAGAGCTACCTTCCGGCCGTTGACCATTTTATGCTTAAGAAGCAGTGGCTGGCCGTTCTCCTTAACAGGACCGCCACTAGAGGTGTAATCCGGGTCGCTGGCCGGCTCCCACACGTCTGTGCCGTCAACATCAGTGTCATCCTCCTCACCGCTGGGACAAGCGGCCAGCTCCTGCTCTACCAGCTGCCGAGCCTCAGCCAGGTCGGCATCCGTGAGGTAGACATAATCCTGGTCCGGGCCCAGCTCCAGGTGCCTCAGGCCAATCCGCGAGCGGTCAATAGGAATATCCGCAGGAGCGTCCGCCGGAACGCGCGCTCCCCTTCGCGGATCGGGGTCCTGGGGCGGATTCGGATCGACCTCGGCCCGGTCGGTCCCCGCAAAATTGACGTACTTAATCGATTCATTGGCCGAAAGATTATCGCGGATGACATCCGCGAACGTCTGGGAGATCGACTCCATCGGCACATACTGCGGGCGGCCGACCTTCTTGGTCTTGTGGTGCAGGGCCCAAGAGTCGCAGGTGGCCCACAGCACGTCGTAGCCCTTCGTGATCTTCCAGTACAGGCTGATGTCGCGGGTAGCGACAACATCCTCGGTACTCTGTTTTTGGGCCCCATCATCGGTCATCTCGTACTTGAAGTACGGCTGAGGCAGGCCCTCGAAGGCGCTGAGCGTGAACAAACACACGCCCGTGGGCAGGGCGGCGACCGGGAAGATGCCCGTCAGCTGGGCCGCCTCGTTGCGGGTCAGGATGTCGAGCTTAACCGTCGCGTGAGGATTGTCGCTCTCGCGGTTGCCCCAGCGAAACAGGTAGGGCACCTCCCCGCCATACAGCTCCGAGTACACCACATCACCATTCTTGACGTAGCTGGGATTTTCCACTGGCGGGGGGGGCGGTCCACAGTAGGGGGCCGCGATCACCGTGGGAATATCCCGGATTAGCCGCTCGTAGGCAAAGTTGAAGGCCGTCTTCCAGAACGGCTTGGCATCGGTGTGGTTCGACAGGTAGCCATCGGGCTCATTATCAGAGTCCAACATCAGGATCATGTCGAAGCCCAATGACCTGGCGTCGCGGACGGCGGCGTTGCGGGTCAGGGTCACTGGCGTATCTGAGTAAACCTTGATCGCAACGCCACCGATCCTCTCATCGGTCCTCAGCTCGTAGTATGTTTTGGCGAGCCAGATCGCCAACTCTGGGATGGTCGAGGCCACCCCGCCGTTACCTGAGTAAGCAAACAAAGCGACAAACACATTGACTTGAGCTTTCTTCATCTGAATCCAATCCTTAGCGCAAAAAAACCACCCCTGATGGAGTGCAGGCTCCTTCAAGGGTGGCCCCCGGTTTTGAATGGCGTAACCATCACAAAACCACACGCCGCTCAGGGACGGCATGTGCTATGTCCGCTGCCTGCCCAGCGGGGTTTCGGTCATCAGGAAACTGGCAGATCGACGTACACGAGCACGTCGGCTCCGGGCGTAGCGGTCGTGCTCATCGCCTGACCGATACGATTCAAGGCATGGCTCAACGTCGTGGTTGATTCGCTGGTGGCCGCGACCGCCACGATGCGACCGGCGGTCGTCGAGGTGGTGCTGGCCGCGGCCGTGATAGCCGCCACCCACGCTTTGTGAACAATCGTGCTAGCGCTGGCGGCGTTAATGCACCGCGAGGGCCCGTTGGTCACGATCCAGAACAAGTCGTTGGCCGCAGCCCCGGCAGCTGGCAGCCACTCGTCCACAATCCCGGCCACGCCGGGACCGCTTTCAACTACCGTGAACCCATCGACCTCCTTACCGACCTTGCCGTTGGCCCAGGTTACGGCCATTTTCGGCAAGGCCGTGCGACCCATGCCGTTCCGCACTAGCACGCAGCGGCAGTAGCCGCCAGTGCGGGGGGCGTAAACGCCCGTCGTGCTGGAGTAGTCCAGGTCCTTGAAAGTCTTTTTGATGCCCTCAATGGCCTTGCTCGTGGTGCCCGTGGAGGCTGCCGTGCGGTTGGGGCCAGTTAGGTACGTCTTGCCCCGGCCGGGAAGGCCGATCACATTGTCAGACATTGGGAAATCCTTTTCCTGGGGGCAGTCGGTTTCTACCCTTTACCCGGTTCCTGAAAAAGTGGGGTTTTATTGGTTACCATTCGCCTTAGGCGTAGTTATAGAGCTTGCCAAGGTGCTTCGGGCTCTCGATTTTCAGCTGCCCGTAGAAGCCGCTCGACCAGAGGATGTCGTAGCCGCTGCGAGGATCCTTGTCGGGACCTTCCATCCATATCAGCTCCGGCGTTAGGCAAGCCATCTCCAGGTTGGAGAAGTTGACCATATAGCCGGTGTTAACCGGGCAGTCATAGTCGCCGCTGATCGCACAGCCGTCCTGGTTGAGGGTGTTGCCGGAAAACCCCAGGTCATTGGCGGCCTTGTGGGGGATGTTGATGCGACGGATGGCCTCTTCGTGATTCTTGTAATCCTGGAAAAGCTTAGGGTTGAGGACGCAGATGTCCGGCATCCCGTCGTCACCGCCCGTGGTAGTGAGCCAGGTGATGGCCTGACCGATCACCCGCCAGCAGTTGTCCTCGAAGGTCGTGGAGCCAGTGCCCCAGCCCGTGCCCGACCAGTTGACCAGCTTCGGAGCGAAGTAGTCATACTCAGAGTCCCCCTGCCCATTGGGCCAGTTGTTGGCCAGCGTGGCATTCGGGAAGTCTGATCCCGTGGCGCTCCATGTCCCGCCCTGGTTGGCGAGGGCCGTGGAGAGCGTGGCATAGGTCGTGCTGGGCTCAGCAATCTCGTCCGAGGCCGCGGGGGCGGTTCGCTCGGTGAGGGCCGTCTCTAGGCCGTAGATGCAGTTTTCGCGGCCCGAAGTCCCGCCGGTGCGGTAGATTTCCCCAGCCATACCGTCTTGGAGTTTCTTCGTGGTCCGACCCTGCTTCGTCCTGAATAAGTTAATCAGGGCCTCCTCGCCCTTATTCATCAACTGTTGCTTCTTGGTGATCGAGTCGGGGACCACATAGCCCGACCAAGGCAAGGTAGCCTGGCGGAAGGCGTCGTGGTTGGTGAAATCGATCATCGAGCCGTCGCCGTGCTGGTGCATTGTCGGCTGACTGAATTCCACCTGCCACTTGAATTCGTCGCCGCCGTTGTTGTAGGTGATCGAGCCCTTTCGCTTGAACATCGCCAGGAAGAGACGCCGGCGGACGGTCATGTCCGAAGCCATCTTCATGTATTTGGGCTTCGTAGTGTGGATAATTCCAATCCATTCGTCAGACATCGCTTTTCATCCTTGAAAAGATCGAATGCCAGGGCAGGCCGCCAAGGCTGCATCGTGCAGCTTTAGAAAGGCGTGATGCCTGAACAGTCCGATTGTTCGCTTTAAGCCAGCCCGGTTTACGATGCGCCGGGCTCGCTTCTAGGTCGCGCCGACCGCTTTTTGTTTGCGGTAATCAGAGACCCAGAGGTTGTCTAGATCTTTTTGATTGGCGACCGTGAATTCCTCACCGCCGTCCGAATAACCGCCTTGATTGCTGCTAGCCGCAGCTTTCCGGCGTGCGGACTCAATGAAGGATTCTTGTTTCGTCTGGGGCGGAGCGGCGGGAGCCGGCGTCCCTGCCGGCACAAAGCGTCCGTGCTCATCCCGCTGCCGTCCGTCGTTATTCGTCGCCTGAGGTGGGGGGGCAGTTATCTGAGGATTCACTATTCTCATCGCCAGCTCGGCCAGGTCTTGTGGATTGGTGATCCCTTTCTGGCGGAGCTGGGCGACTGTGTCCCGGAACTTCTGTCCGTCGGGAGTGAACGCCCCGTCAGTAGTATAAAGCCAAGCCGTGTTTTCGTCAGCAAACTTTTGAGCAAAGGCTTCCTGGTCGCGAGCCGAGAAGCTGGCGGTGGTGTACTGCTGGATCTCTTTGAGCATCTCCTGCTTCAGGGCGGGGAGGATTCCGTCGTAGACATTCCGGTAGAAGTTGCCCTCGAACAGCTTCTGCCGCTGCTGCTTTTCGGCGACATGGGCCTGGTTGATGTTATTGAGCAGCGGCAGGGCCATGGCCTCGAAGCCTTCGGCGGCTTCGTACATGCCATTCGAGGCCAGCCGCACAATCCCGTTTTCCAGGGCGAACTGGCTGGGGGCGTCGAGCGTGTGCGTGTTCCATAATGCGCCGAAGTGGCCGTCCAGATCAAACGCCTCCTCCTGCTGAGGAACTGGCGGTGGCTGTGGCTCAGGGGCCGCAGCAGGACGGGCCAGCGACTGACGGCCGTGGTCCGCATAGGGGCGATTCTGGATGTATTGATCGAGCAGGTACTCGGCGAACTTGTCGCTGTTGTCGATCCCTTCGAGGTCCAGGCCGGCGCTGTGGGCCCGTGAGAGCAGGGACGGGGGAAGGGCTGGTGCGGCTGGAGTCGGATCCGGCGCAGGTGTTTCGACCGGCTCTGGAGTCGTCGAATCGTCAGCAGTTAAGAGATCTTCTAGTTCGTCTGGCATATGGGCTTTTTTGCCTCCTGAGATTCGCCGCGCATCTTGCGCAACTTGGGTATTCGAAATATTTACCAGCAAATCTGAGTGGTGGACTGGTCTATTTACAGTAAAATACGGTCGATCTCACCCAGGCTAAGGGGAATTGTCCATGAACAGGGCGATTGAGGACCGGGAGCATACGATTGCGCTTACGAGGCTGTGCAAGTTACTGCCAGACGAAGTGACGTACGAAACGCTTCGTTATTGGTGCTTGAAGGGACGCCGCAAGGATCGCAATGACCCTAACTCTTGTGTTCGCATGGAAAGCGTCAAGAAGCCGTGCGGCCTCTCCTCGTCGGTGGAGGCCTATTGGCGGTTCATTGCGGCGCTCAACGACTAGCCCCCTAAAAGAAGCAAAATCGTCGCAGCGCCGCCGTTTTTGGTACTTTCGGGTGGTTTGCAATTTCAGAGGCCTGCCATGAGATTCAAGCAGCGATTCTTCTCGCCGCGCAGCTATGTTCCCAAGTTCTACGGCTATGCCCGCTTCAGCCACAGGCGGCGGCTCGATAAGTTCGATAAGGTCGATAGCGTCGCGGACCAAGAGATTCGGATCCGGGCGTTCTTTGAGATGTTAAAGGCGGAGAGGATTCTAGAGTGGGGCGGCATGTTTTCGGAGCCCCTGGCCCAGAGCGCTCACAAGCGCCGCTTTTCTCGTCGGCCGGCCGGCCGGGAGTTGGTGGCCATCCTTAGACCCGGCGATCAGCTGTGCGTGGATAGGTACTACCGCCTGTTTCGCGACATGGAGGATTTTGCTCACCAGCGCCGCTGGTTTGCTGAGCGGGGAATCGGCCTGCACATCGTCTCGTTCTTGGGTCTCTCGATGGACGCCAACAGCCTAGGGGCCGAGATGATGTTCGTGATGTATGAGGCCTTTGGGGAGTTTGAATCACAAATGAAGAGCGAGCTAGTCCGGGCGGCCAAGGCCAGCCTGCGAAGCCGGGGCCGGCACGACGGCGCTAAACTGCCTAAGTTCTGCCAGCTCGTGGACTGCCCTCCCGGCGAAACAAACATCGGCCGGCGAATGTTCCTGCCCTGGGCCCTGCCGGCCATGGATATGATCGAAGACGCCGTGGACAGTGGCAGGAAGCTATCGTCCGCCATTGACGAGATCAAAGAGCAGTTCGGCGTCCGGCTGAATCGGAACTATGCGTCCGATTTATACTGGTTCACCAAGGCGTACAAAGAGCTGGGGCAGCCGGACATTAATACGCTTAATTGGCTGGACGTCATGGTGGAGTACAAGCAAGCCCACTGTGGAACCGACTTGGACCCCAGACCGCCCGCGACCGTTCGTAAGTATCTAGAAAGGAAGGAGGTCAGCGATGCCAAGGCCTACCTGCGGCGAGTGTAGTTTTTGGTGCCCTAGTGAAGCTGAGGAGTTTCTAGGGAAGGGGGAGTGCCGGAGGAAATCTCCAGGGACGGATGGGATGGTGCCGGTGACCACGTTTGATTACTGGTGCGGTGAGCACAGCGAATGGTACAGGTACATAATGGGCCGCAGTGATGAGCGTGTTAAGGAAGGAATCGAGACATGCCCACCATCCGCTTCGTCGGAGGCCCCTGGCACAACCGCCTAGAGGACGTGGAACTCGCGCCGAGAGTGGAGCTTCACGGTCGTTGGCCGCCCTGCAAGTACTACCTTGTAATGCACTGCACGGGCCTGGGAACGAATTATTTCCAGTACGTACACAGCAGTTTGATTCTTGGAGGCCGCGTCCACAAATCAGCCAGCCGGGAGTATTTTTGCTCTTGGCTTATTGATCGGAAAGAACTCGAAAGCAGGCTCAGGGGGATTATGAAATGACTTTCGGCAAGCTGCGGATGGAACGGCTGGAGGGGCAGGTCAAGGCCACCGAAACACGCCTCTTAGAGGTGGAGGGCATCGTCAAGGTCGCCCTGGCCGAAATGCTCGATATCATCCAGAGGCACAACCAGGCCCTTCTGGAGATCGAGAAGATGCTGCATGTCATCGGGGGGATCACCGGACCAGAAGCGACCCATCCGCTAACAGCTTCAGGACCAGCCTCACATACCCCTCCAGACTAAGGTTCTTCGCTTCCGCTAGTTTCTTCACCCTATCGTACCCATTCTGGGTCAGACGGATGGCAACCACCTTATTCCGGACCAGTCCTGGAGGTAAACGAGGCCTGCCCATGGTGTATACCTGTTGCAGATTAGTGGGTTTAGCGTCACAAAATATGGGGTTCCTGTAATCTTTTATATCAGAAAGTTGGTGCAACGCCAATAATTTCCTGGAATAACGAGGAGAAGGAGGCCCTGGATTGGCTCTTGAGCAAGATGAGCAGCCGCTCACTCCATATGAATGGCACCATAGAATTGAATATTCCAGCGTCAACCAGACGAGCGATCTTCAGGCACATCGCCAGGACGCCGCTAGAGGCCGTTATGGCTGCTTTCCCGGCGTGCGAGAGAAGAGGCCAATAACACAAAAGAAAGCCCTACAAAGCCTCCTATGAGTCCAGGTGGCGCATAACCTTAAGGGAGCATCACAGAATAGCTATGATAGGGCTAGATAAGTTGCCTATCTTGCCAAAGAGTGGAAATGGTCAGGCTCCGGGTGGCGAATCTTAAGCAAGAACCCTAGCGGATGGGGCCATACCCACTACTCACCCTAGCTGTAATTACCACCGCACCGGCTGGTTTATACGCCACCCTAGTAGTAGTATAGCCTGCTATATCCAGTGTAGTCATATTGACTACACCTGATGACATGCACTACACGCTCCCGCCTGATCTACCCTCAGCCGCCAGTCTATGTCTGGCCTCCCCCCTGGGGCCGCTGTACCACGCGCCTCGCCACCTCCGCGGCGGGCCCAGGCCGGGCGGCGCGGGGCGGCGCGTGCGAGCCTTTCGCGGGGGGGGCGGGTTTCCGGGGAGGCGCGGGGCTTGACTTCGCCGCAGTCACGGACTACACTGGTAGCTGCCACTCACCTACCTACTCACTTACTCACTTACGAGGCACGCCATGCTCACTTATGCGTCTTTTAGCGGCGGAGAACTCACGCTGCTGCCAGCTCCCACCTCCCCTCGCTCTTTCTGGCGAGATATGCGGCGGAGGGAGGCGGAGTACCTGGAGTCGCGGCGGTGGCGCGACTCCATAGACCCAGACGAGCCACCCCGGCCCATGCCCCTCCGGCCAGACGGCCAGAGCGCCCGGAGGGAGGCGCTGACGCCATATATGCGACTCGAGGAGCGGCACCCGAATCACCGCGACTTCGGCGAGGAGGAGCTCGCCGAAGTCGCCGCGGCTAATGAGCGCGACTGGCAGGCAGTGTGCGAATTTCTGAGAGGCAAACTACCCCTCCATTCGGGGATACACACCGTAGTAGACGAGCAGGGGCTGCCGTTCCCCATGCATGTACGTATAGCCACCTCCGGGCTGCCGGTGGCGGAGACCACGAGACCGAGGTATGAGCCGCCAGCGCCGCTAAACAGGCCCTGCTCGTATATGTGCCACTCACCAGAGGCGGTGCACTGTATGCCCGGCGTCTGCCGGGCCACACCAGAGGCCGCGCGGCGGTACGTGCCTGGCACCAAAGTGCTCCTGGAGTTCGCCTGCCGCTACGCCGCGGAGACTCTCCGCGAGCTCGGATTTGAGGCATGAGACATAGGTGCGGTCTATCATCCGCCCCGCTGCAGTGAGCGGGGCGGCCAGATACACCGGCCATGTTGGCCATAATCACAATTTCCCCCTAAAAGATGGAGACAGACCATGAGCATGACCGCACAAGCAGCTAGCGCCTACTTAGATTCGTGCCTGGAGCCAGACGGGCTCCCGCCGGCGGCGGCAGACGGGCGTGACGTACACGACGCCTATGCCGCTCTAGGGAGGGGGTTTGATGACTTTTTTGCCTGGCAAAGTAAACTCTTGGCCGCCGCGGCGGCTGGAACCGGCAGGGCCGGACCCTGCCCCATCAGCGAGGCCGAGTTCAGGGACCTGGCTCCGGAGCTCACTCTCACTCTATTTAGCAGGAAGGTAAATACAGTCAAAAAATACGGAAAACCGCGTGCCAATACAAAAACTGGGCAGCTCAGCGGGGGCCGCTTCGAGTCAGGCGCATTCGGCTACTGGTTTGGTGGTCAAATTACCCTCGAAATCGGGGGTAAGAACGTGATTTTTCAGTGCGGCGGAAAGCTAGTGGCCGTGAAAAGCCAAGACGGAAAAAAAATAGACTAAAAAATAGACTAGCCCCCCAGAGCGAGCACATAGCCCGGCGTACGCGAGTACGTACCGGGCTATTTTTATGCGCCCGCCCAGGCGGGCGGCCAGCCCCGCAGCTGGCGGGCCTAGGACGCGATCTGCGGCGTGCGGCAGGCCTGGCGGGCCGAGGCCAGGCCGGCCGCACGAGCACGCCCTGGCGGGCCGCTGGCGAGCGCACAGGGCCAGCCAGCGGCGAGCTGCCGGCGGGCGGGCTGGCGGGTAGCCGGCCCGCCGAGTGGAATCACCCACCTACTCACCTACTCACCTACTCACTTACTCACCCGCACGGCCCCCAAGGAACACTTACTGGACCAAGGAAAACCTTGGCTCTTGGAAGCGGATAGCAGCCCATAATTCAGACTGGTATTGATGCTAGGGGGCTGTTTTTGTAAACAGATTGTCAGGAAGTTAGCCGCTGCTTTAAGGAACATCTAGTGGACCCCAAAATAGACAGGCAAAACGCCATCCAAGCCCTTAGCTGGTGTGACCAGATTTGCCAAGCGCTCCAAGACGGGGATGAGGACGCCATCCACCTCATGCGAGGCAAGTTGGTGTACTTTTTCGCCAAAGCTGAGGAGCTAGACATCGTGGCGGCGGTCGATCTGGTCAGAACTAAGGCACTGCTGGTCCTCAAAGAGCAAGGTAAACAAGGAGAACAAGGAGAATCCGATGAATCGAATTAGTCCACGGGACGCGATCGATGCGTCTATCGCCACGAGGATGGGACCACTGCTTATGCGGCAGCGATGGCTCACTTCAATCCACCAACCGAGGAATCGTCACTATGCAACGTCGCTACCGAGTCAGTTGGCGCGGGCCGTACGACGGACAGAGAAATAACGACCGGATCCTGACGCTGACAGCCAAGAACAAGAAACAGGCCCTGGAATTGGTCGGTCGCCTGTTCCCGATGAAGAAGATAAGGGTGGAATACCTGACCACCCAGAAGAAGTAATATCGTCGCTGCTGCGACGTTTTTACTACTTCCAGGTGGCTTGATATAGCAAACCAGCCGCACCCACTCACTTACTCACTTACTCACTTACTCACTTACTCACTTACTCACTCACCACATTGTCCCTTGATTTCTGTTTTCTGGAGGGATTCGTCACATGCTAGCTTTATCGTTCGTGGACGCCATCCGCCAGGATGGCTATCGTCTCCTGCGCGTCTCGAGAACCAACCGGCGATACGCCGGCGAGCACGCCGTGCTCGCTATGGACCGGGACTACATCGTCACCTACGTCTTTGTGCCTCACGGCGGGTGCTATGGGGCGTGCTGCCACCGGCAGAAAATAATCCGGTCCACCGGTCGGGCCGAGGCACGGGTGGAGTTTCTACGAAGGTTTCCCCTAGCCGATGTGATTCGAGTGGACTGAGTGACGGTGTGCATCCCCACCCACCGGCAGTTGTGCGGTGGGTGGGCTTATGTACCGTTATCGCGCTTCTCGTAGCTAAACGGCGCAGCACCGGTTGGCTATCAAAGAACAGCAGGGGAAATGGCCATAAAGGATCATAGCCAATGAAGAATCTGCAATCATTTCACTGGGAGTGGCTGAAATCGCGATCATTTACCTTAGAGCAGGCCGAGACCACAGCGAAACACATCGACCGGGCTTGCCGCCTGTCTCCGCTGCTCGGCGATGAGAGGGCTGATACCGTTGTCATCAACAGTGAAGACGGATCAACTCTGACCATCAACTTAGCGTTCACCATTGCCTTAGGGCCGTGGACTGGCATTATTTCCGAGCACTTTCCGCCAATCATTGTTCACAGCACAGACACCACCGTGGAGGTAAAGCCTGACCGATCCACTGGATGACGACAGAGATCAAACCAACCCCAACGACATGAATGGGGATGATTGGGCTGAGTTTTATCACGAACTCGGCCCGGACTACGAGGATTACATGGACCACGACCACTCAATGGACGCTTAACATAAGGAGAAACCTAATGCAGAGTTTCAGACTGGGAATTGGACATCACCCACAAGGACCGTCGGGAGGGGTGGGCTGCGTCAACGAGATCGCCTCGGTGCTGGCCGGCGAGAAGTGGAGCGATAACGCTTCCTGCGTCGATCAGTTCTGCCGGGAGATGGCAATTGCCTACAACGACTCGTTTGACGACGACGACGAACTGAACGCCGATGAGTATACCCAGGGATTGCCTTGGAGGCTGGTCGGCACGGCCAGCGAGAAGCAGGGGAAGGCGCGTCGGAAAATGCTGGCTGAATTCTACGAGTCCTACAGCGACGACTATAGTCCAGAGACCCACTGCGATATCCTCTCTAGCGAGAGGATTGGTTCATTAGCCGGAAGACTTATCGTTACCGCGACGACTCGTCCAGACGCCAGGCGGTGCCTGGAAGAGATGCTGGCCCTCACCGAGATCAAGGAACCGGCCTGTCAGGACGTATGCCTGGTGGGGGCCGCCGGAAACGAAGGACCGAACATCTGACAAATGTCACGCCCGCATTTTCGTCACACTGCTTAAAGCGAGCACCCTGTGCTTGCTAGCGCTGGCTGGCTTGCTTAGGCAGGAAACTTACGTTTCGTCACTTTTTTAGGAGGATTAGTATGCGCGTCACGATTCGGTATGGGACCGGCAACGAAACAACCACGGAGTTTCCAGATGGAACCACGCTGAGCGATGTCATTGGTAACCCCAATGTGCGCGGTCTCTTGGGCTACGGCCAGAATGTCGTCGGCCACATCGGCGGCATTCCTCAGCAGGACTCCCTGACTCTGTTTAATGGGGTTGTGGTGGAGATCCACGACAAGCAGAGCCAAAAGGGGTCATAGAAAGAGGACGGATCGCGAATAGGGGCGACCTGGGGGCGGGGCCAAGACTGCCCCTGGGTTGGCCTCTACTCCCGATTCCTCGTCAGTAAAAGGAGAGGGTATGCCGTATGTAAGAATTGTCTACGTCCCCATCGATAGCAGCCACCGTTATTGCGGGCTCGAGGGAGCCATTGTCCGCGTGAACTACCTTCCGGCAAGCGGAATAGAAGTCGTCTATGCGGCGGACAGACTCCCGTGCCGGCCCGGATGCGAATCCGACCATCCCCAGTCGGTGGGTGCTTTCTGTGAAGAAGTCCCAGCACATCTAGTACAGCCTGGGGGTCCAGGCACGCACGAACTCGGACCAATCTTTATCCCGCCAATCACTAACCCTAACTAGGAGAATGTTATGGCAATGAAAAATTGCATCGTCATCGACGAGGATGGAGTGGCCCAAAAAGTCACAGTCAAAACCTTCGAAGCCGGGGAGATACAAAACGCCCTCTACAGGGTCTCACAGAGCGGGTTCCACAGGATCGATTCGGTGTTTATGGTGGACGGCCAGCCCGTGACTATGGCACTCAACAACAACGGAGTGACTCTGGCGGCGGTCCAACTCCGGCAACTGCCGATCACCACCAACTACATGCTGAATGATAGTGTGCTGAACCCTTGCTGGGCGACACTGACAGACGGTGTGCGCATGACTTGCATCTTCGTACCACCAGACAACATGAAGCTATGGCTGACCGTGGAACTCGTGAGCATAGAGAAGCGGACCACGATCCGTGAACTCGTGAGCATAGAGAAGCGGACCACGATCCGTAACGTGTTGATCTATGCCCAGGCGGCTGGGCAGACCGGCTACTTCCGGCTCCCGCTCCCTAATATTCACACCGATAGCCGGCTGTGCCCGAACCGGGAGCATGAAGAATGGGCGAACCACCTCACCGGAGAAAATGCAAACAACATCGAGCTGTTGCTCAAAAAAGCCATCCGTCACGTCGTTGAGAGCGTCTGGAATAAGGACCTGGCTCCAGCCAACTCAGCGACCAGGCAAATATTCAGTTTCGATCCCCAGACACTCACCAACCAGACCATCCCCAGCGAGTGGTGGACGAGCTGCCAGCGCGTCTCGCGGCTAGAAATGGAGGTTCTCCATGCTAACTAACCCACAAATCGATCAGCGAGTGAGTTCCCTCCTCCATCCGGATCAGCAGGGGATGATTGTTGAAATTATAGATGACTCGATTGGCGTCAGGTTTGATGCACCAAGCGAACCAGAGCCGGCTGCCGAGGAGAACCTCTATCGGCAGCTGCTGGTCGATTTTTCCGTCAGGTCTGGAGATCCAGACGAAATCCAGGGTATGGACTTACCTCTGTTTGTCCACTGGCTGTTCAAACGTAGCAGTGAATTCCCGCAACAGGTCCAGGAAATTAAGGACACCGTCATAAGCGCCCGGGGGCAAGTTATCGACCTGCTGCGATCTGAGATCGCACGTAGACTTATTCAGGAGATGTGCAATGAAACATAAAGTCATCGGAGGTGGTGGGATAGGCAGTCGGGTGGTGGAGCAACTAGTTCGCCTCGTTGATCCTGCCACCGTCACCGTCATCGACGGGGATACGCTGGAAACCAAGAACCTGGACCGCCAGCTATTTAACCAGTCCGCTGTTGGCCGCAACAAAGCCGAGGCCTTGGCGGAGAAGTACGGCACCGGGTTTATTCCGGAGTATTACTCCTGCGGAGCATTCAATGGAATGGATAACACCACGCTCCTCTGGTGCTGTGCGGACAACAACACTTGCCGGCGGGAGGTGCTCGATGAATGCGACTTAAATCGCTGCTGGGCGATTCTCGCGGGCAACGAGTACACCGACGCTGAGGCCATGCTCTACGAGCGGGGACTGCGGAACGGGCCGCACGACCCCAGGACGATCTATCCAGCCATCCTCACGGATCACCAAAACGACCCTCTGGGGCCACCCGGCTGCGTAGAGCTGTCAGAGGACAGCCCCCAACTGGTCCTGGCAAATGTCTGGGCGGCCAGCTTTGCTTTGCATCTGTATTGGTTTCACTTCCGCGAACATCAGGCCGTGGACAAGAGAGCCAGCCAGCGCTGCACTGGCGAGCACGCCGTGCTCGCTATGGAGAAAGCCTACTGGCCCATCCATCACAAAGTGAACTTCCTCCAGTTTTCCACAATCCGGAGGCTCCACCGCCAGGAGGTGATAAATGCCTAGTGTCGGTTTTTCACAACCAACCGGAGTAAAACCTATGACGGCCACGATTGGCAGCGTCCTGAAACGAGACTTGGGAGACACTATTTATGGGCTGCTGTGCCAGCCCAGCCCCCCGGACAACATCCGGGGCTTGGTGCTTCGGAAAACCGGGATCCCGATTCCAGAAAAAGAGAACCCCAGGTCCTGGCTGGAGGCTAACTACGAGACGGCCAAAGCGGCCCGGCCGGCACCCGCGGTAGCCAAACAAACGCCTCTCTATTACACAGTCTCCGGCGGCTACCACCGCCGGGAATATGGAAGCTGCGACTATGCCAACGACGCCAGCTACGCTGGGGAGCTGCGCGTCCCTGAAAGAGTGATCCGGGAGATCGTGGAGGAAAATGAAGGCGACTTAGATAACATGGTCGAGTACCTGAAGCAGTACGTCCGGGATAATGAGTCATTTGAAAACAACGGAGACGACTACTCCTACAACAACTATGAGCAAATCGGCTCAGACAGCAGGGAGGATGAGGAGTACAACGCCGCGGAGGTTCTAGACGCCTTCCTTGCCGAGCACGGCAACGAGTTTGATGCGGAGGGGAACCGTATCGAGTAGGAGGATGGCGAATAGGAACAGCCACCGCAAATTGCGTTCTAGCTTGACGCGGCGCGGTCAGTCGTTCCAGGCTTTCCTGGCTTTGCGTCTGGGGCGACTCTCCCTGCTTCGTTGTTCACCACACCTACACTCTGATTGGAGTCTCAAATGTTTATTAAGTCCGAGGACAAGATTTATGAGATCATTAAGGCGGGCAGCTGGTCAGGACTGGCCGAGAGAAATATGGAAGAGATCCAGAACCCGGTCAATCTCTGGAGCGGGCCTAAGCGGACGCTGGCCCAGCACCAGCAGGTACTGGCTTTCTTTGAGTGGAGCTACCAGACACACAAAAACGAGGCTCAGGTCAACTGGTTCCTGAACGACACGGAGGGACGCTGGGAGCCGCTGGTGCTTCCCCAGCAGGGCCGCGGGCTGCACGTTAGCCTGTTGCAGGATCACCCGAACTACATCCCCACCTTCCAGCGGCTAGGGACCGGCTGGTCGCCGCAAGGGACCGACCATCACCATTGTTCTGCCCCAGCCTTTCAGTCGGGCACTGATTTTGGCGACGAAAAGACCAAGGAGGGGTTACATATCACAATCGGCGGGATAGGGAGCGATAAGTACAGCATCCACGCCCGTTCCAGCTTCCGACACACCATCCGCCCGGTGAGGCTGTCTCAGTGGTATGAGCTGCCGGAGTGGGCCGTGAGCCTGCCCCTGAACCTGCAGGACACGATCCTGGAACATCTCCTCACCACCCCAGCCAAGGACGCGGCCTTCCCGGAGTGGTGGAAAGAGAACGTGATTCCCTTTCGCCAGGTCGCGGTCACGCACACGCCGCTATACAGAGCGTCCTACTCGCTGCCAACGACAACGCGGTATCCGGCGAAGGAGGACCGGCTGGCGGCGGCGCTCAAGGAGATCGCCGAGGAGCGGCACTGGACGCTGAAGGAATTTCGCGAGTGGGTGAACGCCATGCTGGAATGCAAGGCCACCTGCGACTTGTTCCGGGCCCTGGACAGCACATTTTGCGACCTCCGGGAGGCCGCGGACGTGCTGGAGGACATGATCGCTGAGGGGGTTGGTCTGGAATATAATCGCGACGAGGGCGACCTAGAGTTGGCCGCCTTGGAAGAGACGTGGGCGACTGGCGGAGAGTTGGCCCAGGGGCTAACCCAGGAAAGCCGCTAGCATACCCTCGACCACCCGCCCTGAGGGAAACCTTAGGGCGGAGACTCCTGGGATTGTCGGTACAGCTATTGACTGCCAGGAAATCGGTGACTACAGTAGCGAGCACGCACCGCACAGGCGGCTTGCTTGGGCCACCATTCGTCACACCCTTTCTCACTAAGGAGGCTCCCTTGCCTACCGCTGCTCAGAAGAAACGCCTACACGACACGCGGGAGTATTTCCGCGAGAAGCTGCTCACGGTTGTGAATGATGTCGAGGAGGCCTGGCCGACGCTCCAGACCCGTTTCGGGATCAATCGCAGCCAATGGTCCCCGCTGAAACGTCAGCTCGGTGAAATACTGGCCGCCGCCAGGAAACACAATGGCAAGGTGGTAGCTAGTGATCCAGAGGACACGCCTCCTCTATTTAGCGAGCCGGAGGAAATCGTCATCCCCGCGGATATGCCTGTGGCTGCTAAGTCCGCCTTTAATGTTTTACTGGCCAGAAATGGGCAGCTAGCTAATGAAGTGCGGGCCAGGGATGTGGAGATCGCCGCCATGCGTGGCGTGATCGCCAGCAACACCAAGCGGATCAACACGCTCCGGGGTGCCCTTAAGGACGTGATCGACGCAATATAAGCCAGCCTGGCGAGCTGTGCTCGCGCTAGCCAGCTGGCGCAGCGCCGGCGAGCACTCCACGCTCGCGCTAGAAAGGGGCTTGTAGGTGCTGTGGTAGTAGCTCAAACGATTAGAGCGCTAGATGGTGAATCTAGAGGTGCGGATTCAACTTCCGCCTGCCACCCTTGTGAACGAGGCCGGCTATACCGGGATGAATCCAGCCGTTGTTCGTTTTTTCGTCACATCGTCACCGCTAGGAGTATTTCTCAATGGCCGATGTAATCAACCTGGAGCGGGCCCCTAGGCCTGAATTCACCGACCGCCAGATCAGCTTCGCTAAGAAACTAATTGGGATTGGACTGGCCCGACTCACCATCGCCTCGCTGGTCCTGGGAATCGACTCACCCTCCCTTAACCACGCCCAGATCACCTCGTCCAACCGGATGATCTCCAAGGCGTACAAGGAGCTGGGGTATACCATCACCGACGCTCGGCATGGGGCTAGCCCCCAGACGGCCGCGGCGATCAATGCCTGCGCTCGTGAACTGCGAGTCCGGGTCCGGATTGCCTAGGAGCACCTATGAACAGCAAGAAGCCCAAGACCCGCGTAGAGCTGATGCTGCGGGTCCCGCCGTGGTTGAGATACGCCGTCAATGAGATGGCCTACAGCCGCCGCATGTCCGCCAATCAGCTTTGCCTGAACGCCCTCACGGCCCTCATTTCTCCGAAGGATCGCTATGTTGCTGAGCAGCACGTTCTTAGCCAAGATCGAAGCCAGCGGCCGGAGAGCCGCCCAGAGCGCAATTCCGCTTGAACAGTGTCCGTTTACGTCTAGAACCCTCAAGGAGGCTTGGGAGATGGGCTGGTTTTCTGGCCGCCCTCAGGCCTTAGAAAGCAGTCCCCATGTCAGATCAAGCCAGTCGGACCGCCAAGATTACCCGGATCAGTGACGGCGACAAGACCATCACCACCAAGGACGGCACGATCCTCTCGATTATCGAGGGAGATTTTGCCGACGGGTCGCTCTGGTCACATTACTGCCCACAAAGCAAGGCCCAGCAAGCGAAGAGCGACCTCCAAGCCCTGGTGGGGGTTGAGGGGTTGTTTGTGTTGGTTTCTCAGGGTGAATACCAAGGGAAAAAGAAATGGAAGGTATCCGCCTGGCCAGGTAGGCCACAGCGAGCGCCATATCAGGGAGGTGGGCGGCACGGCAGCAGTGAAGGGAGTGGATTCATCCCTCGCTACCGGGATAGCCTGGATGGGTTTAATGACGAGGGAGCCAGGATTGCTCGCTCCGTGGCCCTCCAGCAGGCGGTAGCCTTCTGCGATGAGCAGGACGCCATCCTGCCGCTGGCCGACAAGTTCTACGACTGGCTGATACAGGCCCTCCCCGCCCGGCCAGTCCCTCCCATTATCCAGGATCTCCAACAGATGATCCCTGGGATCCATACCGGAGCTGACATGAAAGGTACGGCCCAAAAGGCGGCCGACACCATTGCCAAGGCCGCCGGGGAGGCGAACGCGACACTGCTGAACAAGTGCCGAGCTGGTGTCGCTGAGCGGTACGACGAAAAGGCGATTTCCCCAGAGGAACGAGATGATTTGGAGATCGCCCTGCTCGTTGCTGAGCTGACTATCGCCAAGCAGACGGAGATCGAAGCCTCCGGCAAAACCTGCCGCGAAATATACGCCTCCCTGCTGGCCAAATCCGTGGCGGAGCAGAGGAAGCTACATCCAGACGTCCAGGAAGCACTGGACAGATTCTAGTTCTCGTCGTCACCTCAGGAGAATTCTGAATGGGTACTGCCATTGCCGAGCCGCGTCACAGCGCGGCCCCTAAAATCGAGATGCCCGACGAGGAGGTCTATGACATCTCCAGCCTGGGAGGCGGAATCGTCCTCAAGCACCGAGAGACCATCGAACTAAAGGTGGAGAAGGCGGCTGATTTTCTAAACCACTCAGAGTTTTGAATTAATGACGTTAAGGTGGATCGGCCTGTGGCCGAACATCCGTCATCCATCTCGCCCGCGAAATGCTCTCTGGCAACTTCCGCTGGGAGCAGGTCAATCTGGCCGTGGCTCATGTCAACGGCCAAATCTATCGCATGAACGGGCAGCACACCTGCTTTCCGGCAGGGACAAAAATACGCCTGGCCGACGGGACGCTTAAGCCAATTGAGCACGTCACGCTCATGGACAACGTCCTTACTGCCGAGGGGCGGTGCCGTGGTGTAAGGCAGGTCCATTCAATGCCGCACGTCGGGCACCTCTGCCGAGTGCGGCTCTGGGGTCACGCGCACCTCCGCTGCACCCCCAATCACGAGATTCTTACCAGGCGTGGATACGTCTCGGCAGATTCATTAACATCTGATGACCATGTGAAAGTGCCGCGATATGCCCCGCAGTGGGCGTCTGTCATCACGACAGCCGAGCACGTAAGCGGATCGTCCGCAGCAAGCCGGGCCAAAAGCACAACCTTTCCAGCCTCTAGCTTTTCACACGGCGGCCGGGTGAATCACAAGCCGGTCCCGGATGCAATTAAACTTGACAATGACTTTGGGCGACTGATTTGGCTTGCGCCATCCATACACCAAGAACTCACTAAGAACAGGCCAGTCTGGAAGGTGACGGTGGCCGTAGCGACGCTAGGAACTAGGCACCAGGGCCTCCCGGAGGTGGATTCCGACTCCACCTGGCGCAGGGTGCGGGCAATCGATAAAGAGAAATTTGCCGGCCTAGTGTACGACCTTGGCGTGGACGAAGATCACTCGTACGTCGCTGAAGGGATTGGCGTGCATAACTGCTGGGCGCGTATCCAGGCCGATGAGGAGGGCCTCAGCAAAAAGACCCGCTGCCCAGTCCAGATGCTCCAGTACCAATGCAAGACCGTGGAGGACGCCCGGCAGCTGTACGCCTCCCTGGATCGTGGCCGGGGCCGCGGATCGGGGCTGGTAGTCACCTCTCTGCTGCTAGGCACCAAGGAATTTGCGGGATATACCGGCCCGCAGCTGAAGATGATGAGTGCTGGGTACGGTCTCTGGCGGTGGGATGAGGCGCACGCACGCAAATGGCACAATGCCGATGAGCGAGCGGATATGATGAAGACCGAACATCACAAGCTAACCCTCATCGTGGGGTCGATCATCAGGGAGTCAAGGCAGCGGGACTTCAGGCACCTGAAGCGGGCGGCCGGGATTGCGGCCATGTTTGAAACCTGCAACAAGGCCCCGGCTATTGCTCGCGAGTTTTGGCTGGTGGTGCGGGACGGAATCGGCGTAACCAACAAGACCGATCCTCGCTACGCCCTGCGGGAGTACCTCAAGAACACGGCCCAGTGCAGTAGCGAAGCGGCTGGCAGCAACCTCCGCGTGGCCACCGTTGAGGACATCTACCGGGCCTGTATTCAAATGTGGAATGCCTTTCGGGCCGACAAGGAAGTTAGGCTGATCCGCATCGCCGAAGGCAACCGTCCACTAGCGCGCTAAAAGGAGTCGTTTGATGCGACGGACGAAAGTTTCCCCGGAGGATCGCACGCGGCTCCTCTCGCTCAAGTTCCTAGAGGAAAGCAACTGCCGGCTCTGCAATTGCGCCGAGTGCGGCATCGAGCTACTCTCGGCCGTGAGCCGGATGAAATACTTCCTCACCAAGCCCAAGGGGGTGGAGTTTCCTCCGGCCGTTGCCGGACGAGCCAAGGATCGACCTTACTGTTCTAAATGCCTGCCTAATTGGAGATAATAATGGCTTGCCATATGGGCCATGCTCCCTACCGACCGAGAGAAAGCACCGTCGCATCAAAACTGCCATTCAAGGTCCTGGCCTACGACACAGTGAAGGCGGATTATCACGGGCAGGTTCAAGCCATACTCAGAAAGGCGGCTGCCTCCAAGTCGGCCTCTGTCCGCGGCCTGGTTGAAACCCCACAAGGATTTACTTGGTCGGTCGCCTGGAGCCTGTGCGACAACGCGCCGCTCACGGCGAGTCACATGGATGCGATCAGAAGCCATCTCGCCGCCAATAGCCAGTTTTACCTGAAGGCCTCTGCTATACGGGGAAGGAGCGTGACCATGGAGCCGATCCATGCCGTCCCTACCCCAGTGGCTTCCCTCTTAGAGCAAAAAGCCCGCAGGATCTATGAGAACCGCAAGTTCGCCGTAGTAAATAACGAGGAGCCGCGACAGCTCATCGCCTCGAATAGCGAGCACTCCAGGGACATCATGGCGGCCCTCGAGGGCTGGTTGGCGACCCATCCAGGTGCCCATGAGGGTCTGGCCACTGTCGCCAGATCTGTGATATTTCAGCTGCTTAAGTCCACCCACACCACGAACCAACATGGCTAAGGCTTCTGAGGGGCGCACTGTTCTAGAGGCTCCCGCAGCCGCTAACTTAGAGTACGACCTCGGATTTGCCTGGAACTGACACCTCTACACACGCAATGGAGCTGCGGGTCATGGGAAAGGACCTTCGCAAGATCGCCCTCAGGCAGGGGCAGATCACACTGTCCGGGATGCTGGAGAGCGTCAATAACCTGCACCGCGAGGCGATCTCTGACCTGAAGGGGTCGCTCTTAAAGTTCAAGGCGGCTGGGGAGCGACTACTGGAGATGAAGGAGCAGTGCAAGCACGGGACCTTTGAGGCCCTGATCGAGAGCGACGCTTGCTGCTTCGGACTCACCGCGGCCAAACTGTACATGAAGCTGGCTGGGGGCTGGGACATCCTTATGGAACTGCTGGGGCCGGGGAACCTGTATACCCTGAGCCTGGCTGCCGCCGTCAGAAAAATCCCCAGCCAGCGACGAGAGCCTAAAAAAGAAAGCCCGCCGCTGCCGCCTATAGCAGCGTCCGCTGATCGTGACACTTGCTTTAAAGGAGGGAAGCATGTGTGGGAAGGCGACCCAGAGCTGGAGGGAGAATATTGCGCCAAGTGCCACGAGCGACGACCCGATGTACGGGATGCCGCTGACGAGGGTACTGAGGAACATCCTGGCGATCCGGGGGGACAGGGAGCTGAAGAGGAAGCTGCTCAGGGCCTGGCTGTGGGGGGATTACCAGACCTGCGAGGACGGCTTAAGAAGGCACTCCAGGACACGACCCGCCTCATCGATGAGTACTGCCAAGCGGCGGAAGACGAGTCGCTGCGAAAAACCATGCAAGACGGCCTCCGCACGGCTTGGGAGGCGTTCCAGAGAGCACCGCCGTGACAACCTGGGAAATACTCGGAACGGTGAGGGGATCGTTTGAGAGAGCTATTGAGCTGGCCTCCAAGTAGTCTAGAGATCGGGAATGGATTCTCTTGTCACCCTGCGGGATTATCAGAGCCTGGCTGTGAGGCAGGCTTTCGACGCCTGGAGAGCCGGACACCGCTCGGTGCTAATGTGCCTGGCTACCGGCTCCGGGAAGCGCAAGATTGCCCTCTACATCATGCACCTAGCAGCCCAGAAGAGGCGTAAGGTGCTGTTTGTTGGCAATCGGCGGCTACTCATCAACCAGGCCGCCGACGACGCTGAGCACTGCGAGATCGACTACGGCGTCATTATGGCCGACGTCATGCAGGGTAATCACGGCTCCACCAACCAGATCGCCTCCCTCCAGACCCTGGAGTCCAGGCACCTCTACGACAAGTGGAGCAACATCGCCACAGGAGATGGCCTGCCAGAGGCGAATCTCCTGGTACACGATGAAGCTCATTCTGATACCGACAGGTTCTGGCACATCGCCTCGTTCTACCCCGATGCCAAGATCCTAGGGCTCTCGGCCACACCGGTAGGTAGAGAAGGCCGGGCACTGGTAAATAGCCCCTACGACGTCCTCCTGGAGCCGATCAAGAACTCAGCACTCATTGAGCGGGGGTTCCTGCTGCCCACGCGAGTCTGGGCTCCCTCCGAGCCCCAGCTCGATGGCGTCAAGATCGTCAAGGGCGAATACAACCAAACCGCCCTTGGTCGGCGGGTACAGGAATGCACGGTCGCTGGGGATGTGTTTAAGGAGTGGGACCAGCATCAAGACAAGGCCACGGTCTGCTTCGTTCCAGGCGTCCCCTTTGGCCGCTCACTCGTCCAACAATTCAACGCCAGGTACGGCGCTGGCACGGCCCAAATCATCGCAGCCAAAACAAAGCCTGAAGAGCGACTAGACGCTATTGGGAGAATTGCTAAAGAGGGGCACGGTGTCCTGGTCTCATGCGATGTCCTCAAGGAGGGGTTTGACTGCCTGGACGCACAAACAGAAATCCTGACCGCCGGAGGATGGGTCGGGATCAACAACATCCCGGCAGCGGGAGAACTGATCTGGACGCTCAACTCAGATCGCAATGAGGCGGAGCTGGCACCGGTTTTGGCGTCAATTAGACGCCCCGTGCGGGCTGGAGAGAGGTTCTTGGTGGCATCCAACGAACACATAAATCTACGTGTAACTGAAGGGCACAGGCTGTACCATCGCGTTGATGACGAATGGTCATCCATAGCAGCTGGAGAGGCGATTGGCTTGAGCGGCGATCTGACGCTCCCGCTGGCTTCCGAGGCGCTGTTTGAGGGAATCCCTCTTACTGACGATGAGATTCGATTCGTGGCCTGGTTTATGACAGACGGCGGCTTGGGAAGCGGGAATCGCAGCTCAGTAATTGAGATCGCGCAATCCAAGGACTGGCACCACAACATTCGTGACCTCCTGAAACGGCTGGGATATAATTTCTCTGAAAGCGTCAAGTCGCCATCGCTAACTGGCTACAAAACAGATAAGAAATCGCACAGATTTTGCGTCCCCAGGGGTGTCCGCGGTAATGTTGTTGGCTGGGGCCGCCTGGCCCCCTATCTAGACCGGGACGTTTCCCCGCTCTTGATGCGAATGACAAAGCGACAGTTTACTGTCTTCTGGGAAGAACTCATGAAGGGAGCCGGGAGCCAGCAGGCCGGAAAAGGCGGGCAACTCATATGCTCTCGCCAGAGCCAAGCAGACCGTTACATGCAAATGGCGGTCACTCGCGGAATGGCAACGTGCCTCCTGGAGTGCAAAACCAGAAAAGGCAAGGCGATCTATTACGTTCGAGTTCGGGACGCTTCATCTATTACTCTGCGGCTTACTGACAAACGGTCCGCCAGATTCACGCTGGAAGAGTCACGCCAGGAAGATGAAGTGTGGTGCGTCACCACTAGGAATGACACCTTAATCACGAGGCGTAACGGGAAAGTTCTAATAATAGGCAATTGCCCCGTGCTGTCATGTGGGATTGATCTACAGCCCAGCTCACAGCTCCGTTCGTATTGGCAAAAACTAGGGCGAATCAAGCGCACTTACGAGCATCAGACTGCTGCCGTCTGGCTCGATTTCGCCGGAAACTACTGGCGATTCCCTCATCCCGACGAAGACCCAGAGTGGCCCACCTGTTCCCCGCAAACCACGCAGGAAATCATCGAGCGGAAGCGGGCGGAGGGCGGTGAAAAGCAGCCGATCATGTGCCCGAAGTGCTGGTACGTCCGGGCGCAAGGCCCCAGCTGCCCCAACTGCGGCCACGCGGCCGGTGAAGCCATCCGTCGTATCCGACTCGGACAAGGGCGACTTAAAGAGGTTCCGGCTCGCCAACACCAGGCGCAGCGGCTGAGCGACGAGCAGAGATTATTAAATAAATGGAAATCCCGTCTTTACGGGGCCATGAAAAGCGGCTTAACCTACTCCCAATGTGCCGCCGTGTTTGCCAAGGAGACAGGCAGTGGGCCTAAGCCGGGTTGGCCGGGGACCTATGCCGCCCACGCTATGGATTGGTCCAGGCGACCTAAGCACGAGCACACCTTTCATTCGCTCACCAAGCTGTTCAACGCCTTCCAGGAGACACTGCGTGACTAATGCAAAGCGTACCAAGAGATGCAACGACATGAACATCGTTCAGGTCCGGCTGCCGGAGACAGACCCCTCCTCGTCGTCCAGCTGGACCGATATTTGTGAATTTGCCGCTACATGAGATAGCAGCTAGACTTCGCGGAATGACGGACGGCATGAGGCCGGAGCTGGGAAGGGATACCTCAGCCGCAGGGAACGCAACCGGGCATTGGAGGCCCATTTGAATCAACTTTCCTAAGTCCCAGGAACCTGACCCATGCTCCAGGCCTACCACAACGACAAGTCCGTGAAGTCCAAGTACGTAAGACGCATGGCCGCTCACCGCAAGGCGGACGAGCTGTGCCAGAGAGTGGGCTGGAGGCCCGGTCAGAAGCCCGGTCAGAAGTCTCGCGGCTGTTCAGTCGGCTGCCTCTTCCATGCCTATAACCACTCCCGTGGTCCGATCGAAATCGGCGTGCCGAAGGCCGAAGCGATGCAGTGGCCAGAGCTGTTTTTGAAAGCGATACCCGTAGGCGCAGACCTATCTCTCGTTTGGCCGCGCTTCGCCGTATGGCTACTGAGCGACGAGCATCATGGTGTGATTCGATTCGCCGGCGGAAGAAAGGACGTTGAGGCGGCGATTCAGGGCGTGGCGACCATGTTCGAGCGTGTCTTGGACGGCGAGTCTGTCGAGTATCGCGCCGCCGATGCCGCCGATGCCGCCGCCCGTGCCGCCAATGCCGCCCAATGGCGAGCGATGGCGGATAGCATCATCCGCCTACTGGAGGACGCCTGATGTTCGGCCACATCCTCCTGAATGCGGACGGGAAGAGGCTGACTGACGTGACTGCTCCGACGGGTGCCAGGACGCATGAACGGATTCCCCCAGGGCAGGCGACCCCGCTTTTCTTCAGGCGTGGCAAAGATCGCTAGAGGCGATTGAATGAACCCCTACATCTACGACGACCGAGACACACGGGAGCTAGTGCGAGAGGAGAACTTTGCGATGCAGGAGCGGGTTGAACCGCCGGAAGAATACAAGTCGTGCGTAATGTGCCGATACAGCGTCGGGCTGGTGAATCCACTAAAGGGACGCCACATGTTGTATTGCCATTGGCTCGATGTGCAACTGCCTCCGCCAGTAGTGGAAGCAATTAGGCGCGTTGTTCCCGACGAGCCAATCGCTGAACAAGCTGCCACCTCCTGCCCTGTTTACGTAGAGGAGCCGCTGTGACAACCGAACTCCAACCAACGCCGACCATCGACTACTACGCCGCCCCAGGCGTGAGCAAAACCGCCTTGTGGACGTTCCGCAACCGACGCCGGCTGTATGAAGCGGAGTACGTCACGCACACGGCACCGCCAAGGAAGGCGATGAAGGAACAGGATGTCGGTCTGACCACGGAATTATGGAGTCACCTCTACGCCGTGTGCCCGACTGAGCTGCTGTCGAAAGACGGCAAGGCGACAACGGCGGCATCTAAAAGGTGAGACACATGGGACGCAGCGGATATACCGAGGACTATGAAGACGATAATTTGGTCGTTGGCCGCTGGCGAGGTATGGTCGAAAGTGCCATCCGTGGCCGCCGCGGGCAAAAGTTTCTGCGGGATGTCTTGGCGGCGCTCGATGCCATGCCGGACAAGCGGTTGATTGCGGAAAAACTCCAAGACGACGAAGGAAACGTATGCACGGTTGGTGTCGGCATGTTGGCCCGCGGCGTGCCGAACGTACATGAGATTGACCCGGCGGATCACGATCGAATCGGCCAATTGCTTGACATCGCGCCGTGCCTTGTTCAGGAGCTGGAGTATTTGAATGACGAAGAGTGCCATCGCGCGGACGACGAGCAGCGATGGCACTTGATGCGGCAATATATCGAGCGAATGGCGTCACGCCCAGCCGCAGGTGGCGCGTAACAGCGGTAGGGAGATGGCTTCATGACGACCACTCAACACGACCCGGCCCGTGTCTCCCGACGGCCGGGAAATTCACTCCTGTCACGGACGACGATATGGCTGACGAGCGAGCTCAACAGATATTCCAGGTGTGGAGCCGGAGACCACATCGAACTGGGGGAGGGTACTCGCCAGAAGAGCACTTCCGGGACTGGGCCAACCGGACAGTTAACCGGTTCTTTGATATCGGGGCCATCTGGCCGGAGGAATATATCAGGCGGTGCTGCGTGCAGCTCAAGATCCCCTGTCCGGATATGGAGATCATGGAGTCCTACAGTGAAGACAGCCGCATCCAGGAGTCGCTCGACAGCGGGCTGGGATGGTAAAATGCGGCTCTATGAGAAGGATCTCGGCGAAGAGACGGCGTAGGAACGCCGCAGTGGCCCCGTTCCGGGAGGCGCTAAAGCTTGAGATTGGCAAGTGTGAGTGGTGCGGGAAGCGGAGAGGACTCGTACTACACGAGATCAGTCGAGGACCAACTCGCTCTAAATCACTAGATCAGCGATGTGCTTTGATTTGTCTCTGCGACCCAGGCTGTCACCAAATTGTGGAGAGGTGGCCGAGGAGCCAGCAGTTAGCGCTAATCTTGATTCGCCGCCCCTACGACTTCAATCTCCAGAGATACTGGGCTATTATTGCTCGTCGGCACCCGGAAATGGGCGATGTGCTGGAGTGGGTCGAGCAGCTGATGGAGCAGGACAATGGATTACAACCAGGACGAAGTCAAGCAATTAGCCAAACGCAGCCAGAAAGAAACCTTAGAGAATAATTTTCTGTCCCACTGGGTGCTGATGTTTGGGAACCTGCCAGAGCCGGTCCGCCAGTATGCCGTCAGGAACCCGCACACAGGCCGAGACTGGAAGCTCGATTTTTGTTGGGCCAGTGAACTTTTGGCTGTCGAGATTCAGGGCGGCTCGTTTATTAAGGGCGGCCACAATACCGCCACGGGGCAAGCCCAAGACTATATCCGCCACAACACCCTCACTCGGATGGGCTGGCGGACGCTTTTTTACAACACCATTCAATGTAAACACATGGCCGACGTCGTGACCGAGGTGGCTGAGGTGCTCTGCCAAGCCAGGGAGATCGAAGCCTAAAAGCTGTACAGCGTCGCTTTAGGAGAAAGCTCATGAAATGGCCATTCCGCTACAGGTACTGGCTGGTCCGGGAGCATGGCAATCTAGTCGTCTCCCGCGCTCGCCGTAATCCCAGCTGCTGGGCGTACTACCGGGACCTGCTCGACGGACCTTTTGATCGCCAGGAGGACGTGGTTCACGCCCTCAACTTCTGGCGGCTCTAAGACTCCCAGCCAAGCAGGCCAGCTATACGAGTTGATAGACAAGGTGGCCCATGACAGCGGCGGTTCCGGCCTCGATACTCAAGGCCGATCCGGCAGCCGTCTGGAGATGGCCCACGGGACTGTAATCGCCACTTACTACCAAGTCAGCGGTTGTAGTCACCATCACGCCGCTCAGGGCCGTGCCGCCCGCTCCGCTCTCCCAGCGAACCGTACCGGCCGCTGACTGGCGAATGTAGTACGATAAGACACGGATCCTCTTGCCGGCTACGGCCGCAACAACCTCCACGTCACCGGCTCCGGCGCTGGTAATCACGGCAAAGAATGGCTGGGAAGATGAGGCGGCTGGGGACATCTAGACAATCCTTAATCTGATCCGTGATATTTGGCAGTGTATGGAATCCGGCGGCGGCCAATCCGGTCACTGGAGGCTGTGGCCAAGACCTCCAGAACGTACTCAGTGCCTGAGGTAATGGACGCGTTATCCTCTAGCACGCCCCGGTAGCAGCCCAGGGTCCCAGACACGTAGGCGCAGGTTCCGCTGCCGTTGGTGATTGCCGTGGAGCCGTCGGCGGCGTACAGCTGGAATGTCACCGTGGCGTCGTTGACGAACGAGCCGGTGTTGCGGTCGTACAGACCCGACCCAGGGTTCTCTGGGTCCCCCCACTCCACTAAGGCATCTTCGCCCACATACAAGTTCCCACCGCGGATCGACATGCCAGGCCTCCTTGCCGCTGCATATCTTACCCTCTCAGGCCCACCGAGCCATCCAGATAAGGCCGCAAACCACCCCAGCCACCTAAATGCGGCCGGAGCCTGACGAGGCCCGTAAGGGATGCTATGGTCCCTGGAGGGGCAGTGGCCGTGATCCCGGCATACAGGAAATCGATCTGCTGACGATCGGCGGCGGTCGAAAACGCGCCGTCCGGGTTTGGCATGGTCGGCGTGCTAGGCCGCCCCATGCTGAACATCGAAAAACGCTTGTCTCTAGTGTCAACAGCCAAATGCCACCTAAATACTAGCCGAACTCGTTCCTGGTAGCCGTGGTCCCGTCGTCACTCACCACGGCCGAGGCTACCACCGTCGTGCCATTGTCGGCGTACAGAGTCTGCTTGGTGGCTGTCTGGGTCAGTTTATTGCGGCTCATTGTGGCCACCCAAGCCAACGCATCCCCGACGGTCGGAGTAGCCCCAATGACCGCCGTGGGGGCCGTCAGGGTAAAAGCCATAACTCTGCTGGCAATATCTGAGATGTCACTGGCTGAGATCGGCGAACGGACCACCGAGTCGACGTTCGAGAGCACGTCGCTCATGACCGCCAGGTCGCTAGAAACGTCGCTCAGCAGGCTATACACGTCCGAGATGCGGCTTTGGTTAATCAGCACACGGCTGTTCGCTTGTTGGGCCGCGCTGGCCGCGTCGCTGGCCATACTTTGCACAACCGTCAATTGGCTCAGGAGGTCCGACGTGTCGCTGGCCAGCCGGGAATCTAAGTCAGAGAGCCGAGACTGGACGATTAAGGCGGCGCTGTAAGCGTCAGAGGCGTGGGAGGCTCCGAGGATGGCCGCCGAATGGGTGTCACTCAGCATCCCCGACAGGCCTGTCAAGTAGGACAGAAGGTCGCTCGCCAGGTCGGACAACTGGCTGCGAGCCGCGGGTTCCTTGGGAATTCGTGAATGAAAGTTGCTGTTGAGGTCGCTCAGCAAGGAGTAGATGTCGGAGACCGCCGAAGTGATCGGCAAAGCCGCCACCACGGCCGAAGCGATGTCGCTAATGTCGCTGGCGGTAATCGTGACCGAAACCGCCCCGATCGCGCTCTTCAAGTCGCTGTGCGCATCTGATAAGGCCGAGCGAAGATCAGAAATATCGCTGACCAGCCGAGAGTCGAGATCGGACAGCCGGGACTGAACCAGCAACATCCGCGAGTTGCCCACGCCGGCGGCGGAGTGGGTGTCGCTGACTAGAGCCGAGAGGGCCGCGATTCCACTAATGATGTCCGACGTGTCACTAGCCAAACGGCTGTCGAGATCCGACAGTCGCGACTGGACCAGTAAAACGCGGCTATTTACCTGGGCCGCCGCACTGGCCGCGTCGGAAGCGGCTGACTGAACCACCGTCAGCTGCGACACCACGTCCGAAAAGTCGCTCGCCAACCGACTATCTAAATCTGACAGGCGAGATTGAATCAACAGCGCGGCGCTATAAGCATCCGAGGCGTGAGAGGCTCCTAAGATCGCGGCGGAGTGGGTGTCGGAGAGCAGCGCCGACATGGCCAAGATAGCGCTCTCGTCGATGCCCCCGTCAATCACCAGCGTTTGGCGAGCACAGCCAGTCGCCGAGAGGGCGATAATATACTGGTCGTACCAAGCGGCCGAGGCGTCAGAGAGGTCGGCCTTCACGAGGGCCACGGTGTAAATTCCCGTGGCGGAGGCCCCGACATGCTTAATATCTCCACCCGTCATTGACCCCGCGCCACTGGACACAAAATACACCGTGTCGTTGGCCCGCAACTTGCCATAGATCTTGATCGTCGTAGCGGCGGAGACGGCCGACTCAGGCGTGGCGAAATCGGTAGCGTCTACTTGGACGAAAGTCAAGTGGTTATTCGTCCTGCCCTTTACGAATCGCTGAATTTTACACCTCTCTTTCTCAGGCAGATGGAGAAGCGGGGCGTGCAAAGAGTGCCACAAGAAGGCGGCGTAAAAGACAGCAACCGGTCCTCCGTAGCGTCGTCCCAGCTATCCCCGGCGACAATCGACAGCCCATTATAGCCCACTAGGCCCCGCGGGCGTGGCAAACCGCGATCAGACCCTCCGCGAACCGAGGCTGGCCGCCGTACCAGTACCATTCGTTGGCCACGTAGTCGTACCGGGCCAACAAGGTGTGGAGGGTTTTGTGGCTATACCAGGCCACATGGTCGGAATTGACGTTTTCCAGGGATCGCCGCATCCAGTTCTGGGCTGTCGCACTTAAGGCGTTGGGCACGGAAAAGATCGTGGTACAGGAGTAGTCTCGCAGCCGCTTCAGAAAGAAGCCGGGATTGCTGAGGTGCTCTAACACCTCCCCGCAGACGACCACCTGAACTCCCCAATACTTTGGCAGGGCTAAGGTCACATCGTCCAGGTCCATGCCGATCACGCGCTCGGCCGGACTAGCACTGATCCCGATGTAGTCTGACGCCACCTGCTGGAGCTTCTCATGTAATCGCCCACTGGCCCCGATGTCCAGCACCAACCGGCCGGTGCAGTACTCCAGGATTAACTGCTCCCGGTCCACCACAGGAAAATCCGGGACCGGGTGCAGCTGCTTGGCCCAGTAGGAGGGGGAGGGACTGGCGAGGTTCTGTTTTAGCTCCCCCAGCGTGGCCCACATGGCTTCCATTTCCTCCAGGGAGAGGTGGTCCGTTAGACGAGTGGCGTAATAAACACGAACTACCGTGTCGTTACAGATAACGCTCATAGATCGCGATCGACTGGCGGACCGTTTCCTGCACGTCGTGCTTCTGCTCCGCCCAGCCCCGAAAGTCGAACTTGCCGCCGCAACCATTCTCCCAGATATTGATGATCGCCTCGGCCATATTCGTGGGGTCCAGGGTGCAGTGAAAGGGATACTCCGGATCCTCGTAACCGGGACAGAGAAACGCCTTCCCGGCCCCCAGCGCCTCGATACTGCGGGCGTAACAGGGGTAGAGGCACGAGACCACGATGTCCACGCGATTAAGCAGCTTGTTGACGTCGGCCGGAGCGACCGCCCCTTGGATCGACCGCACGTACGTGAACAGCTTGCCGGCCTTCACGTACGCCTGGAACGTCTCCAGCATCTTCTTGTCGGTGACGTTATACAGGTGCAGGCGCGCGTCGGGATACCGCTGCCAGACCTTACTCATCGCCACCACCAGTGGCAGGGGGTTCCGCTGGCCGCGCCAGTGTTCCATGTAGAGCACGGCAGGGGCCCCAGACAACTTCTCGCCCGCCTCGACCGCCGGCAAAGGGCGAAACAACTCCAGGTCGATCCCCTTGGGCACGCGGTACGTCCGCTTGAGGAGACTCCAATAGTCGTGCTCCTCCTGCCGCATGCAGATAAACGCCTCACAGAGCGGAGCCAAATCCACGATCGCCCGCATGCTGACACCATTCCCGACACTCGATAGAGGCTCGCCGTGGGTCCAGAGCAGCTTCGGCGTGCGGTTATGGTAACTCTGGACCGGGCACTGCGAGTGAATCAGCTCGACGTCG
>Ga0187892_10000967_pt1 | contig 70619 bp, 59 predicted proteins | sample MA1701073metaG_FD_139345 | JGI IMG/M metagenome (GOLD analysis project Ga0187892, IMG submission 139345) | Bio-ooze microbial communities from a basaltic lava cave in the Kipuka Kanohina Cave System on the Island of Hawaii, USA - MA170107-3 metaG ...
GATGGCCTCCCGGTTCATGCGAACCACGAAGCTGATCAGCGTCTTGGTGCGCGGAAACGCCTTGAGAATGTCTTGACGCTGATCGTCTAAGGCAGGTCTGCCAATCTCGACAAATCCCACGTCATCGGCGCCAGCATCGAGGACCAGTTGCTTCAGCCATGCGGCATCCAGCGACTCCTTCTTGGGCGGAAGGGAAGATACGCTCTTGAGGCGATATTGCTGCACGGTCGGGTGATCTTCGAGTTTCATGGACGCTCCTTGTTGCATATGCAACTATATGGTCAAAAAAATCAGTTTGCCGCGGTCCCTTTCCTGACTCGTTTCATGGCTTGGCTCAACTGCTCCACGAACCCGTCCCCAAGAGCCTTCTTGACCTGCTGTTGCGCCTCGCTCCAAGCCGGAACCGCCTTTTCCAGGAGCCTGCGTCCCTTTGATGTCAGGCGAAAAGGCTGCGAGCGGGCATCCTCGTCGGGCACAACTTCCAGCCAGCCACGAGCCTTCATTCGTTCGACGTTGCGGCTGAGGGTCGAAACGTCGAGATGCAGATGTTCGCAGACTTCAACGGGACGAGCCGTACCAACCTTGGCGGCGGCGACGAGAATATTCATCTGGCTCACCTTCAGGTCGAGCGGCCGCAGGGCGTTGTCGTAGATGTTGGTGATGACGCGATTCAGCATGCGCAGCCGGACGGCAACGCACTCGCTGGCGACCTTATCAATCATCGTGTCCATGTGCTCGCGGCCCATTTCAGGTCTCCTCAATTATATTGTATATACAACTATCGGTTTGTCAAGAGAGAGCCCGCGATTTCTTCAGAGGGACTCCGAAGCCGGGCGGAGGGCCCGCGAGGTTCGCGAGGCCTGAGCCTGGTCCCAGGATGAGGTTATGAAGCCGGGCTTCACCGCAACTACAACCCCCCTACTTCTCCCGCAACCCATGGTCGACTCCGCCCGCGACGTAGATCGCAAACGTGCCGTGCCTCGCCGCGGCGGATCTTCGACCGGGGATTTCGGGATTTCCGTCGGCTCCATCGCCACCGCCCGCCTTCTGGGCCGCACCAATCAGACACCCCCGGCGATGGCCGACGGTGTCTGGTTGGAGTGCCATTCTGTTAAGCAGGCAGCTTCGTCGGGATGGCGACTTCGACGCCGGTCTTCGTACGAACGCGCACTTCTACGGGGTCCGGGACGGGCGCTTCGTCGATCTTGATCTCGGCCTTCTCGCCGTGACCCATTTCCCAAATCAGCCTGATCGCGCCATCGTCGCCGACTGCGACCTCGGGATCACGTGCGTTACTCGCCTCTGACGCTACCTCGTCACGGTGGCCCAGACGGGAAGGAACTTCTTCGCGTCGTTCACGCCTTGTTCCGTGACCGCGGTTCCCGTCACGTTGAGCTTGGTCAGTTTCGGGAGCTGCTTTAAGTGGACGAGGCCGGCATCCGTGACCTTCGTCCCCGCGAGGTTCCCGGCGTCGGCGCAGCTGCGTCGCGCACGGCTCGCTATTCGGGACTCCAGCGATCCAAGAACTCTCGCGGCGTGACAAGCGCGAACGGCAGCGTGCGCCGGAAGTACCCCGGCAGGTCCAGCAGATCGCGATCGTTCGTGATCAGGTATTCCGCTCGACCCGAGCGGGCCGTGGACAGAAACAGGTTGTCATCCGGATCGCGGCTCTCGCCATAACGGCGGCCCAGCCGCACGACGGTTGTGCGCCGGTCCGCAGTGAATCGCCAATGCCACGCCGTCAGCATCTCCTGGTCCATTAGCAGCACATCGCCAAAGACGCCGAGGTACTCCTCGACGACCTCGTCACAGACCACAAGCTGCAATCGCCTCTCCAGCAGCCACAGGCGGACGATTCGCCCGTTCGGGCTCGTTTTGGCCCGTGTTTTGAAGCTCCTGACAAAGACGTTGGTGTCAAGGACGACGGGCGTGCGAAGCCGGCGCGCGGGCATACGAGGCTATCGCCTTGTTCTGCGTCGATAGTTCCGCACAATTTTCTCGCTCTGGCCCATCGAAAACGCCGAGCGTCGGGCCGCCCGCGCCGAGCGCGCCATAAGCTCCTCATCATTCATTCGGCTCACGTATTCGCGTAGCACGCGCTGCGCTAGCGCCTGCGGCGCCTGCCGGCGTTTGTGCGCTATCGCTACGAATTCGTCCCAGACGCTGTCGCGGATCAGCACCTCGGCCATAGTACGCTCCTCGCCAGGCAGGCACATCGTATCTTTGCCATATGCTTTTCCGCAACCGGCCCACGCTTCGCGTCAAGTGGATGGAGGTTAAACATGGCTGGGCCGCCCGCGCCTGCTGGCACCTCACCGCCAGCCGCGTGAACAAGGATGCTGACGGCCTCGACCTGCCCGGGCTGCTCGACCGCATCGAGAAAGAGATGCCCAAGACCAAGCCGGAAGTGCAGTGGACGATGAACAACACTCTCATGGCCATCGGCATCAGGCACGCCGCGCACGGCGACCCGCTGCTTTGCCCGTTCGCCGCGTCGATGCGGGGAGCGCCGACATCTTGCCGGTGATTGAAGCGACGCAGCGACGGAGCCACGAAGCGACAAAGGGCGCGTCCGCATTCGGGGGCAGCGTGCACGGGCCGCGCCGGCTGCGGCCGTGGACTCTCCGCATGATGGGGAACTCCACGGCCGCAATCGCGCGGGTCGGACGGAAGTCAGTTCTTCGCCTTGTACGGGCAGCAGTTCGGGCAGGGCAACTGCTCGCCCGTTACCGGGCAGGTGTACCCGCTCTGCGCCGGCTGCGCCTTGCTCGCCTTCGCGTAAACCAGCCCGCCGAGGCCCAGCGGCAGCGCCACGAGACCTGTCAACAGCACTTTGCGTCGCGTCATACATCTTCTCCTTGAAAGGGAACCCGGGCGGCGGATCACCCATCCGCTCACTTCATGAACCGATACAGCGTCTCCACCAGTTCGTCGTAGATGGCCGTGTCGCCCGATCGAATGGCGTCGCTCGCGCAGCGCTCCAGGTAATTCCGCAGCACCACCTTGCTCGCGCCGCGCAGCGCCGCCTCGATGCTGGCGAGCTGCGCCAGCACCTCAGCGCAGGGGCGCTGGTCCTCGACCATCCGGGCCACGCCGCCCACCTGGCCTTCGATGCGGCTCAGCCGGTCCTGCACGTTTCGTCGCAGCTCATCGGCGTACATCGGAAGAACGGTCTTGGGCATCTTCGCTCCTATAGTAATACCACCTACCCCTATATTACACCCGTGGGCCGGGATGTCAAGCGCGGGGACGAAAAACAACCAGGGGTTGCCCTCCCCGCACCGTTCGGGAAACGCCCCGGCTGATCCGGGGGCGCCCCCCGGGTCGTCCGGGGAGGCCGCCAACCGGCCCGTAGAAGCCCCCGGCCCGGCCGTGCCCGTCCCCGGCTGAGCCGTGCCGCTCCCCGGTCGGGCTGGCCCTTGACACGCCGCGTCCGCGAAGCGCGGACTGGGCGCTCCGCGAACACGCGGCATGGCCGCGTGCGGCGCGTCAAGGGCTGGACAGGCCTGCGGCCGATCCGCATAATCCCCCGGTCGCCGCGGCGACTCGGAGCGGCCCACGCTCGGGTCGTGGACCCTTGACACGCCGCCGTTTCGCGAAGCGAAACTCGTCGCGACCCTTGACATTGCTGCGCAACGTCAATGGCGGGCGCGACGGCGCACTTCGTTCGCAACGGCGAGTCAAGGGTGGAGATCAAACCATGCCCGGTCCGTCGCCGATCCCGGCGCAGAAGGCTCACAAAGGCGGCAAGCCCTTGACACGGCGGCTGCCGCCGTGCGGCAGTCATTGCGAAGCAATCGGCGAGCTTCGCTCGCACCGCCGAGTCAAGGGAGTTCAGGAGCCCATGGCCAACGACGACATCCCGCGCGGCGCCGCGGATGAAAATGAGGTCACGCGATGCCGACCGTTGCGACCTTCGGGCCGTACCGCGTATTCTTCTACTCGGCGGACCGCGCTGAACCAGTGCATGTGCATGTTGAGCGCGAGCACAAGGTCGCGAAGTTCTGGCTCGATCCCGTGCGGCTGGCCCGCAGCGGCGGATTCTCGCGCAAGGAGCTTGGCCGAATCGAAGCCTTTGACACGCCGCTGTTTCGCGAAGCGCAACCTGTCGCCTCGCGACAGCGGGCATTGCCCGCGCGGCGAGTCAAGGGCTGCGGGAACATGAGGCCGCGCTGATCGAGGCATGGAATGAGCATTTCGGCCGTTGAACTGCGGATGCCCACGGCGGAAGACGTGCACGTAAACGAGGACACTCTGAGCGTGGAACTCAGCGACGGCCGCACGATATCGGCGCCGCTGGCCTGGTATCCGCGTTTGCTGCACGGCAGCCCGCGCGAGCGGCGCAACTGGCGGCTGATCGGGCGCGGGCACGGCATTCATTGGGAAGGCCTCGATGAAGATATCAGCGTCGAGGGGCTGCTGGCGGGCCATGCGTCCGGTGAGAGCCAGGCGTCGTTCAAGCGCTGGCTTGAGGCGCGCCGACCGGGGCCGAAGAGGCGTACCAGCACGAAACGTCGAACGCGGCGTTCGACATGACGTTTCGACAGATGTCGCAGCGCTTGCAGCACACGATCGACATAACGGACGAGTCCACGCCGACGCGGCGGGCGGTAGGATTGGGCCTCCGTGCCCGACGAGCCGGCGTGATCAGCGCGAATATGGGATCGGCAGCGCGGGGCTCTCGCCCGTATTTGCGGAGCACCGCCAAGCCGGTTAGGCTTTAAGGTTAGGCGGCACCGATGGCGACGCATCGCTACACGATCATCCTTGAGCGCGAAGCCGACGGCGGATTCCACGCCTCCTGCCCAGCACTCAAGGGTTGTCATTCGCAGGGCGATACCCTCGACGAAGCGCTCGACAACATGCGCGAGGCCATCGAAGCGTATTTGGAAAGCGTCGAAGCGCATGGTGAGCCGATTCCTCGCGAGGACCTGCTAATCAAATCCGTCGAGGTTGCTTTGTGAGCAAGCTCCCGGTCGTCACGGCGCGCGACGTCGTTCGCGTCGCCGAGAAACTGGGTTTCGTGTTCGATCGGCAGAAGGGCAGCCATGCGGTGTACCTGCGTGAGCCCGACAAGCGCCGACCGTTCATCCCAATGCACAAGGGACGTGATTTGAAGCCGGGAACGCTTCGAGGGTTGATCGACGACATGGGTTTGTCGGTGGATGAGTTTGTAGAGCGGCTGTGAAATGACGACGATCGAAGCCTAGCAGCGCTTGCAGCACACCATCGACTTCACCCTTGACACGCCGCGTCTCGCCGTGCGAGACTGGTTGCGTAGCAACTCGGCCAAGGCCCGCTGCGGCGAGTCAAGGGTCACCGACGAGTCCACGCCCACCCGGCGGGCCAAGCCGGCCGGCGTGCTCGGCGCGGAACTGATCCGAGCCGCGACCGTGACGGAGCGGGTTTCCCTCGTTCGACGGCCCGCCCTTGACTCAGCGGGTGTCGCGCAGCGACACTGATGGCGAAGCGATCACCGAGCGAAGCTCGGGCCGCTGTGTCAAGGGTCGATCCGGGCGAGCTGGAGTTCCTGGCCCTTGACACGCCGCTCGCCGCTTCGCGGCGGCAATGGCGAAGCGATTGGCAAGCTTCGCTTGCGGCGGCGAGTCAAGGGCTGGCCGTGGACCCTATGACGCGGCCCGCTGAGGAGCATGCTTACGCGGAGTACCGCGAAAGCATGCCACCCGCCGACAAGCCGCCGACACGCCCGAGCGCTGCGCCAACGAGCGATGCACAGCCGCCTTGGCGCGAGTGGTTCCCACCGTGGAGCGGACGAACGACGCCGTGGAGTGAACCATCCGCGCCACGGGGCGAACGGTCCGCGCCGACCCGCCGCTCACCGCCACATTGGAGCGGGTCGCCGCCGCCGTGCAGCGGTTCGCCCGCGCGTTGGAGCCAACCATCCGCGCCCTGGAGCGATTCATCCGCTCCGTGGAGCGACTCATCCGCTCCTTGGAGCGATCCGCCCGCTCCAGCCCGCCAGGCGCTCCCGTAAAGCATTGCCTGACAGCATCTTGCGGCACTTTGCCCGCCTGAACAGGATTCGCGGCACCCCCGTTCTCCGCTTGACATGACCGCTTATCGGGACCACAATAGCCGCTGTTCGAGGACGATCCCATGCCCGGCTTTTCCCCTGAGGGCGGCACAAAATGTTCTTGCCGGGGCCGCGAATTCAGAACGGCCGGTCCTTACGGAAGCCACAGCTCGGTTGATGTCAACGGGCGTGGAGCGAACTTCCGCCGGGGACGACCAGAAAGGGGGCGCCAGTGCTTTTTTTCGCCTCCAACCCCAAACACCCACGAACAGCGGGATAACCACAGGCCGGGGTGCTGGAAATCCAGCTTGGTGACCGCCCACCAAAAAGGCTGAAACGATGTGGGATCGCGGCAAGGCAAGGCATCAGCAGACGACCGCAGGCGGGTGCGGGCGTCTGCGCTCTTGGGGCGCGATGCGAGCGGTGGCTGCGAGCCGCCCGCTGGTGCGACGGTTGCAGGCGAGTCCGGCGGTGAGCGATGCCGAGCGCGCCTCGCTCGGGATTACCGTGCCCGATCCGGGCGGCACGCCGGTCGGCCCGCCCACGACCATGCCGGTGGTGCGGGTTGAGTGCGGCGCGCGGATGCAACACACCATCAACTTCGCCGATTCGGCCACGCCGACGCGCAAGGCGAAACCGGCGGGCGTGCTGGGGGCCGAAATCTGGGTGAACGTGCTGCCCATCGGCTCGCCCACGCCGGGCGACCCGGACACGTTCCGCTTCGTGGCCCTCGACACGCAGACGCCGTACACGCTGGACTTCGACGCGGCCGATGGCGGGAAGAACGCACACTATCTGCTGCGCTGGGTGAACTCGACCGGGCAGAAAGGGCCGTGGAGCGAGACGGCGACGGTGACGGTCGGGGCGTGACTGATCCGTGGCTATTGAGATGGTGTGTTATGGAGGCAGAAAGGAGCCGGTAGATTCATCATGTCACAAAAGTCACTAGTACAGATCGAACCGCCGCTCATGCGTCGCAGCGCCAAGCTCAATGTCGAGGACCTTCGCGTCAGCAAGCTCAATGTCCGGCTGGAGGCAGATCCCGAAGGCCTCGACTCACTCGCTGAGAGCATCAAGACCGTGGGCTTGCAGCATCCCTTGGTTGTTCGCCAGGTCCCGGACGAGCCTGATGTGTATGAGGTAGTCGAGGGCAGCCGGCGGCTTCGGGCGCTCAAGAAGCTTGGATACACCAGCATCGAGTGCCGGATCGCTGAGATGGACGACCAGCAGGCCCTCGTGGCGTCAATCCATGAAAACATGTGGCGCGGCGACATCACTGCTGCCGAACTCAGCCGGGCTATCAAGATGATGATGGCGATGATGCCTGAACACTGGGGTGAGAAGAAGCAGCGCGGCGCAGTCGCGCTCAACCTCGGCTGGATACTCTCGAACGACAAGGGAAAGAAGCGCATGGATGTGACGAGAGTCAAGGATGCGATCCTGATGGGCGAGTTCCAGGAAAAGCTTCCGGGAATCGTCATCAAACAGAGAACGCGCGGCGACTCGAACAAATCGACGATCGCATGGTCCACCGCGAAACAGGTCCGCGATATCGTGACGAGCCCGGAGGTTCTCCCAGTGCTTGACGCAATGCCGCCGGAGGAGCGGAGCGGCTATGTGCAGCAGATCGCCAAAGAGTACAAGGAGACGCCAAGCAAACATCGTGCTGAGTTCGGTCGCAAGGTCCAAGCCGCGCCGACGAGGCCACCGGAGGACATCAGGCATGAATTGGACGCTCGCGAGACGCAATCCGTGATGGTGACCTTCCGCGTGGACGCAGATCTCCACGAGGCCATCGACAATTACGCAGCGACTCAAGAGTACAGCACGCGCGCCGAGGCAGTAGTCGAGTTGGTTCGCCTCGGCCTTCAGACTGCCGGGTACATCACACGAGACGCTACATCCCCCGAGCCGCTATCGCAGAATGGCGGCGCCGGCGATCACCAGGAGGATCAGACTGACTCAGACCCCGAACTATCACAGGAAGCGTAACAGCGATCAACCTGAGTAACCTCGCGGGCGGGGACGCGCATGCTACCCCTGGCAGTCCTTGATACGCGACGGTCGCCGCGGAGGGCGAGCGACAACAACCATGAAGAAGAGCAAGAGCGGCGTCGAGGAAGAAACCGGAGCCGCCTCCAGGATCCGTTTCAGTGCGACACGCTTGTCGCCCCGGCATCCAGCACGCCGTCAATACTCCCACGGCCCCGGCACCCAGCGAAACGCGTCGCCGTCGACCGCCACGTGGCAGACGGACGGGAACGATCCCGGCGCGCCGGGATGGCCACCAGCCCTTGACTCGCGACGAACGCTGCCCCTTGACACGCGACGAACGCGTCCGCGTTCAAGAGCGGCGTAGCCGCGTCGCGTGTCAATGGTGCGCGTCGCAAGCCCTTGACACGGCGGCTGCCGCCTTGCGGCAGCGATTGCAAAGCAATCGGCGAGCTTCGCTCGCACCGCCGAGTCAAGGGCAAGTGCGACGAAGTCGCGTCGCGTATCAAGGGCCAGCGACTCGCGGTTCGCCGCCGCTCCCGCAGAAGACCGACGCGCACGCCGGCCCTTGACGCGCGGCTACCCGGCAAAGTGAGCTAGCCGTTCGGCTGGGAATGTGCGGATCACGAGTTCGATCACCTTTCGGCGTGTGCGACCGTTCTTCAGAGATCGCTCCCTTTGCCGGGCCTGATCCAGCGTCTGGCACTCCTCGAAGTACACCAACTCCACCAGTAATCTTGGCTTCGTTGACCGCACCCGGGCTGCTCGATGTTGAACCAGACGCTGGATCAGGTCGTTCGTGCTGCCGTAGTAGTAGCGCTGGTCCACGCAACGCAGGATGTACACGTAACCAAGCATCGCCACGAGACTAGGGCACAAACGACGCCGCGTGTCAAGGGCGGGCCGCCTCCTCGATCGTCGTGTTCGAAGCCGTTGTACCAGTCGGGGTGCTCGAACCCGACCTGGAACACGGCGTCGCCGGCGAACCCCAGCCGGACGGATGGCTTGCTTCGCCCAACCGGGAGTGAGCTCGTCAAGTTAATCTGCGGCGAATCAAGACGGTCGAGTATCGCACCCGTTCGACGCGGATCGTTGGGGACCGCTTCAGTTGAGTCAGCCGCTGATCGCAAGCCAATTCTCGGTGGGCACGTCCGGCAGCGCGCCGAAGTCCTGGTCGGATGTCGCCACGGTGAGCGTCATCTGCCGGGCCAGTGCGGCAACCATCATGTCCACCTGGGAGAGCACGCGGCCACGTCGCTTCAGATCGTGATGGATGACGCCGTAGATTCTTGCTGTTGACGGATCGATCGGCCAGACGCGAATCTGCCGCAACAACCGCTCCAGATTGAGACGGTAAACATCCGGCTGACTCACCTGCTGGACGCCCGCTTCGATCTCGCACAGCACCGGGACGCAGGTTCCCACCTTCACGCCGCGTTGTCGCAGATCGGCAATTTTGTTGTCGGACGGGTGATCTTGGCGTGACGGCGTGGGAGATGTGATTGGTGTCGAGAAGGTAGCCCGTGGTCACGGCTGTCCCCATTGTTTGCGAACGGCCGCTTTGCTCTCGCGCTCGATCTGGTCAAGCGCCTGGAGGAAACGAACGTGCTCCTCGGCTGGTATTTGGGTTGTTGCAGCATCCAATTCCGCTGACCACTTGGCGATGTCCGCCGCGCCGCTGGGTTGGGGCTCTTCGACTAGCAACTCCTGCCCATCGGCCCAATCAGATGGCAGTGGGTCGATAGGCTGAATAACGCCATGCCGCAGGACCGCTTTGATCGTCATGCCATCAGCATATGCCGATCGCTCGCTCGGTCAATGTCGCCGGGTTTGTGGCGAGCCTCTCTCCGCCAGCCCTACGCCGAGCTGATCCTGCGGGGGTACCAAGACGGTCGAGTTGGCGCGATGTCCGGATGAACTCGTCCGCCGCCTACGACAACTCGGGCTCTGGAACAAGGCGGCGATAGCCGACGCAGCCCGCGTACCACAGGCGCAATACGCGGCAGACGGCGTACGAGAGAGCCGGTCCCGTAAGCCCCTACTTCTCCCACAACCCATCCACTCCGCCGTGGAACGTAGACCGCAACGTGCCGCGGCCCACCCCGACGGATCTTCGAGCGGGATTTCCGTCGGCTCCATCTTCACCTGCCCACATTTTGGGCCGCGCCGCACGATCGGCTCTTCCGTATCGCGCGGAGGGGCGCGCACGCCCACCGGGGTCCGTGATACTTGGGCGGGAGCGGCCGGTGCCGGAATTGTGGTGCAGGCGTCCCGCCTGCCGTGCAGACGAGACGGCTGCACCACAACGGGCACTCAACTCAGCACCGCGCCGATGGGCGCTGCCCACAGGCGTTTGCCGAGTTGCACGGTCTGTTCTCCCTGATAAGCCAGCACGCCGGCCCGGCAGCCCGGTTCCATGTCCAGGAAGGACTGAAGGCCCTTCAGATCTGAGTCACTCCAGCGCCGCGACTGCTTGACCGCGAGTGCGAGCGTTGCGCGCCCATCCAGAATGACGAAGTCGACTTCCTGACGCCCTTGTACATGCCAGTAATACAGTTCAGCGTCCGGCCACGTCGCCTCAAGGATAGCGGTCATGTTCGCATACACGTACGTCGCGAGCAGGGCGCCTGCCATCGGGTCGGCGGAAGTCGGTCCGAGGTCGCGCGCGCCCGCCAGGTGTGCCGCCAATCCCGAGTCGGCAAAGTACAACTTCGGCGCTTTGATCAGGCGGCTGGCCCGGTTGCTCAAATACGAGGGCACCCGCGCGATCAGGAATGATGTTTCCAGCAGGCCCAGGTATCGGCTGGTTGTCGCAAAGGGCAGCTTTGCGTCGCGGCCGATCTCGCTTTGATTGAGAATCGAGCCGGTACGGAGTGCCGCCAGCCGCAGCAATGTGCGGAACGCGCTGATGTCGGCCACTTGAGCCAGATCACGCAGATCACGCTCGAGGTAGGTCTGCTCGAAACCCCGAAACCATATGCTTCGATTCTTGACTTGCGCCAGCGCGACGGCTGGCATGCCGCCGCGAAGTATCGCCAACGAATCAATGGCAGCATTCTGACGCTGCGGCGGGGACCCTCGCTCGAAGAGCGTCGGCAGAAACGCCGGTTCGGCCGTGCCGTTGAGCAGCTCGCGTCGATGCATCGGATGCAGGCGAAGGTAAACCGCTCGGCCGGCCAGGCTCTCGGTCACAGTCTTGAGCAGATGGAAGTTCGCCGAACCGCTCAGCAGGAACCGTCCCGGCTCGCGTTTCCGGTCAACCGCGACTTTGATCGCACGTAGCAAGTCTGGAACTCGCTGTGCCTCGTCGATCGTGATGGGGGCGTCGCCGGAGATCAGGTCTTCGGGGTTACGCTCAGCCGCGTCGCGAGTGGCAAAATCGTCGAGCGTGAGATAACGGCGATCCTTCAGCGCCGGCTCATGCTGCAATAGGGTAGTTTTTCCAGTCTGACGCATGCCGGTGATCACCACCACCGGCATCGCTGCCAAGGCCTCGGTGATTCGTGAGGAAACCTCGCGCGCGTGATAGCCTGTCATATTTCACCAGTTTCTGGTGAAATATGACATATGTCAAGCCACGTCGATGGGCGCGGCCACGGCTAGCGCTTGCTCGGCTCATACCGCATCGCCACCGCCCCCGAGCTGAACTCCAGCCGGCTCACGAGCTTCAAGTCGATAGGCTTCGATAGCCCCGCGAACAATGTCGGGCCATGGCCGGCTAGCCTGGGCTGCACCACGAACTCGTACACATCGATCAATCCCAGCTCCGCCAATGCCAGCGGCAGCGTCACGCCTCCCACGAACAGTCCCTTACCCGACGCCTGCTTGAGCTGCTGAACGGCCTTCCCGAGGTCTCCGCGCACGAGCTCCGCGTTCCAATCGACCCGGTCCAGGGTGCTCGACACGACGTACTTCTTGGCCGCGTCGATCGTCCGGGCGAAGGGTTCCATCCAGGGTTCCATCCAATCAGGCTTCGCTCCCGTTTGCGCCGACGGCCGCCACGCTGCCTCCATCATTTCGTAGGTTACCCGGCCGAAGAGCAGGGCATCGGCCTGCGCGAGATTCTCGGCCCAATAACGATGCAATTCTTCATCCGTCGACCCTGCCCGATGATCGCAGCACCCGTCCAACGTGACGTTGATGGAATACCGAAGGGGTCGCATGACGTGCTCCGAAAGTCTTCAGCCGCTTGCAATCAGGCACTGAGGTACTGAGAGACTGAGAGACTGAGGCGATCGAATTGAGGGTTAGCCTGCTGAATTACTCGTTTTTCTCAGTTCCTCAGCTCCTCAGTGCAGAAAAACGCCGCAGACCGCTGAAGAGTTTCCGTGCTCCTGAAGCGTACTTCGAATGCCGAGGCGGCGGGCTCACTTCGTTTTGCGATAGTTCGCCGTCGCGAACTGCACCCACTTGCCATCGACCAGCGCGGACGACGTCAGCGTGCGGTGATCCGCGCTCTTGAACTCGATCACATCGCGGTACTTCGTGTTGCCCTTGGTCGGATCCATCATGTTGGGGCCCTCGGCCTCCAGCGTGAGGATCTTGCGCGTGGGATCGAGCGTGCCCTCGTACACCCACAGGTGATCGGTGATGGAATCGACCCAGGTGCCCTGGTATTTGCCGCTTTCCGGGTTGTAGCCGAGCGTCATTACCGCGTTCATCGGGCCCATGCCGGGCATCTCGCTCTTCAGCTCGCCGATGACCCAGCGGCCGCCGAGCGAGCGCACCGTATCGGTGCCGGTGCATTTCGTTGGCTGCTCGCCTGCGCCGCCCATCTCAGATTCGAAGCTCCACGTGCCGACAAGTTTCTCCAACCACTTGTGATGCTCGCCGGGCGGCGGCGGCATGGGCGGCATTTCACCGGGCTGCTCTCGATCCGCTGGCTTCGTAGCAGCACCAGCGTCTTGTTTCTTCGGCTGTTCGGGCGATTGCGCCAGCACAGCGCCGACCAGGGGCGCAACGACGATGACAACGAGCAGAGCGAACTTCTTCATGACACGTCTCTCCGTGAAAAGGGGAACCTTGCTGCATCAGACGCCCTCAGCGGCGCCATCCGCGGAAAACGCTGCTTCCATCTTGCCAGGCAGCATCCTCGGGTGCAATGACGGCCGCTCGTGCGTGAGTCCTTTCTTGCACGTCCTTCCGCGGGAATCCGTTCCCGCGTCCGCAATCGCAATGACGGCCGCTCGCACGTCCTTCCGCGGGAATCCCTTCCCGCGTCCGCAATCGCGCGAATGACCTCCGCCCCATGAGCCGCTACGGCACAGTGTTGGAAGGGCTGCAGCGGGCAGCCCAGCGAACGCGCCGCGAGCGCGGCTTGGTACGCGGGTCGGGGACAGGTGTGCATGCCGATCGACTTACTCGAACCCGGACGCACGCCGGAACGGATTCCCGCTAAGGTGCGTGCGAGAAGGGATTCTCGCACCAGCCGTACCCTCGGAGGCGCGTCGACCGACGGGGACGCAACTGCCCGGCGTCCGACGCTCAGCCCATCTGCGGCATCGGGAACCGCTCGCTCATCCACGTCTGCCAGGCCGGTTCATCGCGCTCGACGGCGGCCTTCGCGTCGGCGCCGTAGAGATAAATCGCCATGTACACCTGCACCATCCCGCCGCAGGGGAAGGCGCCGATGTATGCCGTCCCGGGCACGGGCGTGTCGAGGCCAAGCAGCACGGTGTTGGAGTGCATACCCTGTCCCAGCGACACGCCGGCCATGCGCGGGAAGCCGTCGGGAGCGCTCCACTTCTGCCCCTCGGCAACCCTGAGGAGCCCCAGCCCCTCGCCCAGTTTCTCCCACGCCTTCGCCTCCGAATCGCTGGAGAAGCTGACGCACTGCATCGCCGAGCAGGCCATGCCCTTAAACGTCTCCAGATATCTCCGCAGGATGCGGAAGATCGGCGGCCAGCCCTTCTCCAGGCCGTCGAGCTGATTGTCCCAGTCGTCGCTGCTGGCAAACAGGCTGTGCACGACGCGCACCACGCACTTCCCACCCGCGCGCGCTTCGACGCTCCACTCCGTCGCCACGGTCGGTGAGCCCGGCGGGCCCATGGTTCCCTCGGCGACGAAGCGCTTGAGCGGTTCCCACGCTGTGATGGTCGACGGGCAATCCATGCCTGGCCCGAAGTTGCTCACGATCTCGCCGCCCAAACGCTCCTCGCTCCGCGTGGGGACGAACCACGACGAGATGCCCGGCCCTGTGGCGATCGCCCGCCAGACTTCCTCGGGCGTTCCCGGGACTTCGACCTCGACCTGCACCGATCGGCGCCCGGACGGTTCCTTGTTCACGCTCATGTCGTTTCCTTTCGTTTGGCTTCCACGGGCGTGGGATACGCCCCGATCATCAGGCGATGGCGACGCCCGCCCGGCGCGGATTCGTCGTGATAGCGAGCGACCAGCGCGGTGACCGCTGCGGTCAGTTCACTGCTGAATGCCGCACGGTCCTCGGCCGACCGAAATCTCACCTCGGTGTCGATGGAGAGTGTCGCCAGGCGCTTGCTGAGTTCTTCGGACTTGCGGAGCAACTGTCCGACCTCGCGGACCACGCGGGCCGCCAGCGCGATGAGATAGCTGGCGGACAGGCGATCCATTTTCCGCTCGGGATCGACGGCGATGGGGCCCAGTGCGCCGGGTGAGACGACGTACGACGACGCCGTTGCGACCAGTCGCCGTTCCGTCAACCCACCCCAGCGTCTTTCGCTGGCCAGGCGGACGAGTCCGTGCGACTCCAGCGTCCGAAGGTGGTAGTTCACCTTCTGTCGCGGCAATCCGACCCGGTCCGCGAGCGCAGCGGCGGACGCCGGCTCACGAAGCTCTGCCAGCAGCCGGCAGCGCACCGGATCCAGCGCCACGGTGGCCGCTTCGGGTTCGTCAATGACCGCGACCTCGATCACGCCGGCAGCTTATCATTGACAAATGGATTTGTCAATACCCGTTGCCGACCTGCAGCCGGCGGTATCAGCTGCACCAAGCGCGGCGGATTCCCCCACGCTGACGGACGCGGACGCCAGCACATCCCGCGGGTGCTGCATCGAGCGCCATTGGATTCTGCGCGGCGCGAAACGGGCCGCAGCCCGCCTCGGGATGAAACGCTCGACGCTCCATGGGAAGTTGAACAAGCTTGGCATCTTTCGCCCCGACTAGCGCGCCAGCCGGGCAGCGCAGGCGCCAACCCGGCGGCGCCCGCGTTGCTGCCCGTAGGTCGGGGCGCGGTTCCCGCCGCGGTGCAAGGCGGCGAGCCCTGCGTCACTTAGGCGGTTCGACTGGGCGTGCGGTCAGGAACACGAGCAGCGGAGCGTCCTGCTCGCGTTGAGGAAGCGGAATCACCCCCACCTGGTCGCGCTCGAGCGTCAGACCCAGGCTGGTGCGGCGGGTGTCGATGATCGGGCGGCCGACCTCGAAGGGTACGCCCGCGATCGGCTGGCGGCCGGCCAAACGGCTGACCTCGAGCTCGATCTCGCTGAAGCGGATGTTGGCCTCGCGGGCCCACTCGACTTTCAGCTTGACGCCCGCGCCCTCCACGGCGTCCGATTCCTTGACGGTCAGGCAGCCGTCATCGCGCTGTTCCATGTAGGAGAGCGGCTCGCCAATGGACACCTGGCCGACCTGCCCGACTTCGACGGCCAGCCGCGGCGCGGTGACGATCTGCCAGGGCGGTTTGGACGCTGAATCGAGTCCGCCCGGCGGGAGCGAGACGAGCCGGCCGTCGCGCATCGTCAGGACGTGGCCGCCGGCTTCGACGGTCACGTCGCCCGCCGCCATCTGCCGCGCCAAGCCCGCGGTCGACGTGCGCCCGTCCGGCCAGCCCTCCGCTCTCCGTCCGCTGGCCTCGGCTACATACGCCTTCAAGTCGAAGGGCAGCTTGCTTGACTCTATCGATGGGTCGAAGGCCACGACCCACAGCGAGATCATCACGCTCGGCTGCCCGGCAAGCGCGCCCGGAGGCGTATCGCCGCGGCCGCGGCCGCCCGCGGACGGCGGGTCGGTTTGGGCCAACGCCCATGCCGGGACTAGGAGTGAGACTATCGCCAACGGGCGCGTCAGTTGCCGCTTGGTCATCGTGGATCTCCCGGGTTGTGTTCAACGAGCGATCGCCATCGACTCAGGTCGGGCACGCGCGGCGCGTCGGCACGGGCCAGAATCGGCGCGTCGACCCGCACCACGACGGAGGGCTGAGGCGGCGGAGAGGCTGCGCTCCGTGTGTACCCCGGCGGTAACGTGAGTCCCCGCATCGCGACCGCAACGGCCAGTCCGACGAGTAAGCATGCGGCTGCGGCCTGCCAGACGGCGATTCGCCGCGCCCACCAGAACGTCTTCGGGTGGCCGGTCGTCCGGATGGCCCGCACGATATCCGCGTCGCGCGCGGGGCCGAGGCCGCACAGCGGCAGACGCGCCAAGCGTTCCTCGAGTTCATCACGTTCCGGCATTGAGCATCTCCGGATCGAGCGCGCGGCGCAGGGCGTCGAGCGCTCGGGCGTAGGTACTGGTGACGGTCCCCATCGGGCGGTCGAGCACGTCGGCGATCTCCTGGAACGTCAGCTCGGCGTAAGTCCTCAAGACCACTACTTCGCGCTGCGATTCGGTCAGCTCGGCCAAGGCCGCCCGAACGGCGGCAATCGTCTGGCCGTCGCCGTGATCGTTTTGGCTGGCGGCCAGGAACGCGGTGACATTATCGATCGACGCAGCCGTCGGTCGCCGCGTCCGCCGCCGATCGATGGCCAGGTTCCGCAGACAGCGAGTGACAAAGGCACGGGCGTCGCGCGGCGAATACCGCTCAGCCACCATGCGCACCAAAACGTCATGCAGCAGATCGTGCGCATCGGGCACCGAGCCCGTCAGGGCCAGCGCGTAGGCGGTCAGCCCGCGGCGGTGCTCGATGTAGAATCGCGCCCAGGCATCGCCCACGGCGTCAGATGGCTCGCGCGGCTCCAGGTGCTGAAGACTCCGTCCGGCTCGTGCCAGCATTCTAACAGACGAACCGGCGCCCCGTGTTTATGCCTGCCGCAGCCGGACGCGGCCGGCCAGGGTTCGGAGTCGAGGGGTTAGGGTTCAGGGTTCAGGGTTCAGTATCCTAGCCTATGGGTTCACATCGGGCGTTGTTGAATCCTGAAACCTCGACCCTCGCTCAGTGTAGAGAATCGGCGCGCCGTGAACGGACTCCAAGCCGTGGCCGCTGCGAGTTCCTACTCACGCCGAATGACCGGTCATTCGTTCCTGACCTGCGGTTGATCGCATGGCTGCGATCCGCTAGCGTACCACGCCCCGTCGAATTACCCGGGCGCGGGGCGGGCCGGGGGCGGAGTTCGAGTGGTGGATTGGCTGCGTGTCCGCGACCTGCCGTACATGGCGCGGCACAACTACTACTACGAGTTTGTGCACCTGCTGCCGTGGGGGCTGCTGGTTGCCGTCGTCGAGGGCAACTTGGCGGCCAACGTGATTGCGCGGGCGTTCTCCGGGACCGATTTGCAGGTCGCCATCGCGTCGGCCACGCCCCCGGGCTCGCTGCTGGTGAGCCTGGTGTGGGGCATGTGGTGCGTTGGCCGGCCGAAGCTGCGGCTGACGATGATCGCGTCCACGCTGACCGGGCTCTTCGCAGCCACCGCTGCGTTTACGCCCCGCGCCGCATGGGGCGCCTGGCTCTTCCTGCTGCAGATCATCGCCGCGAATCTCTTCCTGACCGGCGTCGTGACCGTGCGGGCGGCCTTATGGAAGAGCAACTATCCACCCACGGCGCGCGGCCGCATTACGGCCCGCCTGCAAGCCGTGCGGGCCATCAGCAAGATCGCCGCGCTGACGGCCGCGGCGGCGATTCTCGACCGCGATGCCAACGCCTATCGGTACATCTATCCAGCCTGCGCCGTGGCCGGCGCCGCGTCGTTGGCGTGGGTGAGACGGCTGCACGTGCGCGGCGAACGGCGGGAGCTTCGCGGCTACCGAACCGCTGGATCGTCCGCCAGCGCCGAAGACATCGGCGCTGAGCGCCTGCTGGAGCCCTTCAATGTGTGGCGCGTCTTCTCCCCGCGGCATCTGTTCGGCGAAATGATCGAAATTCTGAGGCGCGACCGCGCCTTTAGGGTGTACTGCTCGGCCCAGATGCTGCTGGGGATATCAAACCTGATGATGAGGCCGGTTCTGGTCGTCATGCTCGAGCGCGATCTGCTCTCAGGGGCGGACTTTTTCTATCGCGTGAGCACGATTCTGATGGATGTGCTGCCGACCGCCCTGATGATGGCCACGCTGCCGCGCTGGGGGCGGTTCTTCGACCGGGTCGGCGTCGTGCGTCAGCGGGTGTACATCGGCGTGTTCTGGGTGATCGCGACGGTGTTTGGCACGCTGGGCGCGCTGGCGACGATCGGCGGCCCCGAGCTTCGGCCGTGGTGCCTGCCGCTGGCGATCGGCCTGTTCGCGCTGTACGCCATGTTTTCCGGCGCCGGCCAGGGCGGCGGGACGCTGGCGTGGAACATCGGTCATTTGCACTTCGCCGCGCCGCACGAGGCCGAAGTCTACATGGGCATCCACGTGTCGCTCACCGGACTGCGCGGCATGTTGGCCCCGCTGTTGGGCACGCTGCTCTGGACGCAGGTCGCCTGGTGGACGTGGCTGGTCTCGCTGGCGTTTGCCACTTGGAGCCTGATGAGTTATATCGGCCTGCTGCGCGAACAGCAGCGGCAAGAGGCGACGCTCGAAGCCCACGGGCGGACGTAGTGGTGTTGTGTCCTATTGGCTGTTAAAGACCGAGCCGGGTGAGTATTCGTACGATGATCTGTCGCGCGACCGCCGCGTGAGGTGGGATGGCGTGAGCAACGCTCTGGCCCTGATTCACATGCGCGCGGCCCGGCCGCACGATGAGGCCTTGATCTACCACACGGGGATCGAGAAGCGGATCGTCGGATTGGTCGAGATCGTGACGGATCCGTATCCGGCCCCCGGCGCGGACGAGCCGCGGCAAGTCGTGTTCGACGTGAAACCGAAGCGCCGGTTACCCAAGCCGATCCCGCTGGCCGCCATCAAGGCCGACCCAGATTTCAACGCCTTCGCACTCGTGCGAAATAGCCGCTTGTCGGTCATGCCGGTTGAGCCGGTGTTGTGGGATCGGCTGCTGGCCATGGGGGGCCTTGAATCCGCGCACTGAACACCGAGCCGGCTCGGGCGACATGCCGTACGGTCTCAGTTGACGGGCGCGATTCATCGAGGATACGCGCTGAACGCCGTTAAACAGTACCAATTCGGTCCTGTTTGGTGCTATAATCCCCGAGGGAAGGCTGAGACACTCGGCATCGAGGCTCGATTCTGAGACAGCGGCCTTGGCAAACCATCCGGGAGCGTGTGTGCTATGCCTGAAATCGCAACAGCACTGAAAACGTGGGAGCGCGGCGAGTACAAGTATGGCTTCGTGACGGATATCGAGGCCGACAGCGTGCCGCCGGGCCTGAACGAAGACGTCATCCGCCTGATCTCAGCCAAGAAGCGTGAGCCGCAGTTCATGCTCGACTGGCGCTTGAAAGCGTATCGCCACTGGCTGACGATGAAGGAGCCGACCTGGCAGAACGTCCATTATGCGCCCATCGACTACCAGGCGATCATCTACTACTCGGCCCCCAAGCAAAAGGCTGGGCCGGCCTCGCTGGCTGAGGTCGATCCGAAGCTGCTGGAGACCTATGCCAAGCTCGGCATTCCGCTGGAAGAGCAGAAGCTGCTGGTCGGCGTGGCGGTGGACGCGGTGTTCGACAGCGTCTCGGTCGCCACCACGTTCAAGGAGAAGCTGGCTGAGCTGGGGATCATCTTTTGCTCGTTCTCCGACGCGGTCCAGAATCACCCGGACCTGGTGCGGCAGTACCTGGGCTCGGTGGTTCCCTATTCGGACAACTTCTTCGCCACGCTCAACTCGGCCGTGTTCACCGACGGTTCGTTCGTCTACGTGCCCAAGGGCGTCCGCTGTCCGATGGAGCTGTCGACCTACTTCCGCATCAACGCCGCCGCAACCGGGCAGTTCGAGCGGACGCTGATCATCGCCGATGAAGGGTCCTACGTGAGCTACCTGGAAGGCTGCACCGCACCCATGCGCGACGAAAACCAGCTTCACGCGGCGGTGGTCGAGCTGATCGCGCTGGACAATGCCACGATCAAGTACTCGACCATCCAGAACTGGTACCCCGGCGACGTCGAGGGCCGGGGCGGCATCTATAACTTCGTCACCAAGCGTGGCAAGTGCCAGGGCCGCGGCTCGCACATCTCCTGGACGCAGGTCGAGACCGGCTCGGCCATCACCTGGAAGTATCCGAGCTGCATCCTGCTGGGCGATGACTCGGTGGGCGAGTTCTACTCGGTGGCCCTGACCAACCACCGTCAGCAGGCCGACACCGGCACCAAGATGATTCACATCGGCCAGAACACCCGCAGCACGATCGTGTCGAAGGGCATCTCGGCCGGGTTCGGGCAGAATACGTACCGCGGCATGGTCAAGATCCAGCCGGGCGCCCGCAACGCGCGGAACTTCTCGCAGTGCGATTCGCTGCTGATGGGCGACAAGTGCGGCGCGCACACGTTCCCCTACATCGAGGTCCGCAACAGCACCGCCCAGATGGAGCACGAGGCCTCGACCTCCAAGATCGGCGAGGACCAGCTCTTCTACTGCAAGCAGCGTGGCCTCTCGACCGAGGACGCGGTCTCCATGATCGTCAACGGGTTCTGCAAGAAGGTCTTCAAGGAGCTGCCCATGGAGTTCGCGGTCGAGGCGCAAAAGCTCCTGATGGTGAGTCTGGAGGGCAGCGTGGGATGACGACGGCCGCACTCTCGAATCGGGAACTCATCGAGATGCCAACTCCCAAGTCGCGTGTCTGGGCCCCCATCGAGGACCTGCCTGAGAATTGGGTAGAGTTGGTCCCCCCTCAGGTACCGGCACTCGTGAAGGCCTGGAACGAGCGATCCGCGGAACTCCAGTCAAAGGACGTATACAAGGAATTCCTTGTTCGCCTGCGCCGTGAATTCGCCATCGAGACCGGCGCGATCGAGGAGCAGTACAAGCTCAGTCTGGGTGCAACAAAGACACTCATTGAGCACGGGCTCGACGCCGCGCTGATCACGCACGACGACACCGATCGAGACCCTTCATTGGTGATCGACCAGATCCGAGATCAATATGCCGCGGTCGAGGGGCTCTACCAGTTCGTTGCGTCGCAGCGGCGTCTGTCGAGCTCATACATTCGAGAACTGCATCAGGTCTTGACAGAACATCAGACAACGTATCGCGCGCGCGATTCTCTCGGAAACCCGGCTACGCCGCGGCTGCGACATGGCGCATGGAAGACTCAACCGAACAACGTTGAAGGCTCAGATGGCTTCCTCTTCGAGTTCTGCCCGCCGGAGCAGGTGGATAGCGAGATGGACCAGCTCGTCACCATGCACTCGGCGCATCTGGAGCTGTATGCCGGCGGCGGTGAAGTCGCCGACCGTCTGCCGCTGATCGAATCCGCATGGTTACACCATCGCTTCGCGCTGGTCCACCCATTCGAAGATGGAAATGGCCGAGTCGCACGTTGCTTGGCCACCTTGATCCTGATCAAGTTCAACTGGCTTCCGCTCGTGGTGACGCGAGCCGACAAACCGGCGTACATCGCAGCACTGCGACGCGCGGACGATGGGGAGTTGGGTGCACTGGTCGGTTTCTTCGGTGACCTTCAGCGAAGAACGATTCTCAAGGCGCTGAGCCTCGGCGACGAGACACTGAAACATGCCGGCAAGCTGCACGGCGTTCTCGCGGGCATCAAGGCTGCATTTGAGCGCAAGCTGGAGGAGAAGAGCGAGTTGATGAGGAGGGCGTTCGCACTGGCCGACTCGCTGCAATTCACCACCCAGCAGCGGCTTCGGGAAATCGCGGACGAGCTGGTTCCGACCTTGCACGAAGTCAACACCGACTACGGCACCTGGGCCTCGGGTGCTGCCCGCGGTGAAGAGGGTGTACATTACAACCAGTACCAAATTGTGCAGTGCGCGAAACAGCAGGGGTATTACGCGAACATGAGGGCGTACAAGTCGTGGGCTGCACTCACCTTGAAAACGGACGTTCGGACGGAGCTGCTGTTCGCATTTCACGTGATCGGACACGCGCTATCCGGGGTCTTCGGTTGTGCCAGCATGATATACAGCAAGCGAACGGGTGACGACGGCGTTCCGATCTTTGGCGAGATTCACCCATTGATTGAGGAGCCGTTCGAGTTCACGTACGTAGAGGAGGCGAATAGCGTGCGGCAGCGCTTCAGCGTTTGGCTTGAAGAGCAGTTAGTCGCGGGGCTCGGAATCTGGAAAAGGGACGTCATCTAGCTGTATGGAGCAAAGCCGAATGCTACAGATACGCAATCTGCACGCATCGATCGACGGCCGAGAGATCCTCAAGGGCGTGAGCCTGAGCGTTGGCGCCGGCGAGGTCCATTCCATCATGGGCCCCAACGGCTCGGGAAAGAGCACGCTGGCGCAGGTGCTGGCCGGGCGGGATACGTACCAAGTCACGGCTGGCGAGGTGCTTTACGACGGCAAGAACCTGCTGGACATGAAGCCTGAAGACCGGGCGGGCGAAGGCATCTTCATGGCCTTCCAGTATCCGGTCGAGATTCCGGGCGTGAGCAGCGCCCAGTTCCTCAAGGCCGCGCTGAACTCGATCCGCAAGGCCCGCGGGCTGGAGGAAGTGGACGCGTTCGACTTCCTGACGCTGGCCAAGCAGCGGCTCAAACTGGTCGACATGGACGAGCAGTTCCTGAACCGGGCGGTCAACGAGGGCTTCTCGGGTGGCGAGAAGAAGCGCAACGAGATCTTCCAGATGGCCGTGCTGGAGCCGCGGCTGGCCATCATGGACGAGACCGACTCGGGGTTGGACATCGATGCACTCAAGATTGTGGCAGCCGGCGTGAACAAGATGCGCAGCAAGGAACGCGCCATCATCGTCGTGACGCACTACCAGCGGTTGTTGAATTACATTGTTCCGGATTTCGTGCACGTTCTGCTCGATGGCCGGATTGTCCAATCGGGTGGCAAGGAACTGGCGCTCGAGCTGGAAGAGAAGGGCTACGGGTGGCTCGAGCGCGAGGTCGAGACCGCGGCACCCGCCGGACGATAGGAGTGCGATCCGCATGGCCACGCCGACCCAGATCGAACGCTTTGTGGCCGAGTTTGAGCATTCGGAAGGCGTCCGCGTTCAGAACGCGCCGGCCTGGTTGGCGCCCCTTCGCAAAGGCGCGATCTCGCGCTTCGCCGAACTGGGGTTCCCCGGCCCGCGCGACGAGGAATGGCGGTTCATCAACATCAGTCCGATCGTGCAGGGCCCGTTCAAGCTGGCCAAAGCGCCCGGCCGCGACCTGACGCCGGACCATTTGCGGCCATACCTGCTCGAAGAAGTCAGCGCACGTCGACTGGTGTTTGTCGACGGCCATCATGTTCCGGAACTCTCATCTGTTGGCGGAGATTTGAACGGCGTGAGAATCGAGAGCCTGGCGCGCGCGCTTCGCGAGCGCCCGGCTGACATCAAGCCGCACCTGGCCCGCTACGCGCGCCATCAGGACCACCCTTTCACGGCCCTGAACACGGCGTTTCTGGAAGATGGCGCGTTCGTCTACGTCCCCAAGGGCACCGTCGTCGAAGCGCCGATTCACCTGGTCTTCGTGTCGACGGCGCGGTCGGAAGCGACGGTCTCGCATCCACGGGCGCTCATCGTGGCGGAAGCAAACAGTCAGTCCTTTGTGCTGGAGAGCTACGTTGGCTTAGGCGACGGCACCTACTTCACCAACCCTGTGACCGAACTGGTGGCCGGTCCGGATGCCGTCGTCGATCACTGTAAGCTGCAGCGCGAGTCGCCCGGCGCGTTTCATGTCGCCCGCCTGCAGCTTCACCAGAGCCGCGGTAGCAGCGTGTTGTCACACTCGATTGCGGCCGGCGGCGCCATCGTGCGAAACGACGTCAACGCCGTGCTCGACGGCGAAGGCGCCGACTGCGCGCTCAACGGCCTGTTCATCGCTGGCGGCCGGCAGCAAGTCGACAACCACCTGCGGGTCGAGCATGCCAAGCCGCATGGTGACAGCCGTGAGTTCTACAAAGGCATCCTCGATGGGCAAGCGCGAGGTGTCTTTACCGGCCGAATCGTCGTCCACAAGGACGCTCAAAAGACCGACGCCAAGCAGACCAACATGAACCTGCTGCTGTCGGAAACCGCGCAGATCGACACCAAGCCGCAGCTCGAGATTTTCGCCGACGACGTGAAGTGCACGCACGGCGCCACCATCGGCCAGCTCAGCAAGGACGCGATCTTCTATCTTCGCACGCGCGGCCTCAGCGAGCCGGCCGCCCGCAGCCTGCTGACCTACGCCTTTGCCGGCGAGTGCATCGAGCGGATCGAGAACGAATCGCTGCGGTCCGTGCTCGAGGGGTTGCTCAGAACGTGGCTGCCGCAAGGAGTTCCGCTTACGGGCGTGTTGGAATAGTGGTCAGCAATGAGGCGGTTTCTAGATAGGCCTCACCGCTCGAAACGTCGGTATGCAAGATGAGGTCGGAGAGTATGCCGCGCATTCCCAGGAGCATCGGGCAGTCATCCGTATCCGACAACAGGGCATGCGCCTCGATAGGCCCCAACTGGCTGACCGCGTCGCGAATCGCAAACACGACGACGGCGAGTGTCACATTGAGCATGCACTCGGGTTTGCGCACCGCCCCGCCGACCTGAATTCGGCTCAGCGCGTGAACCTCGGCCGATTGCCAGACACGTCGCGGTAGCAAACTCACGGGAGCGCCGGTATCCACGATGGCGGGTCGAAACACGGTCCAACCGCCTGTGCTCCTCAGGCTCAAATCGGTCAGCAAGCGGCACGACTCGATCTGGATGCCGCTCGCCAATGCGGGCTTGTATGGCCCGCGGAAGATCTCAAGCGTCACCCTTGGCATGAGTTAGTAGATAAGTGACCCATCGTCGATAAACTGGAAAACGATATCCTTGGCGGAGGATTTCGCGTGCGCCTCATCCTCGACGGCGCCGAGAGCGTGTCCCGATGCGAGCACTTGGCCACGATGCACGGCGATCCATTGGTTGGCATACGTCGCGACCAGCAACGAGCAGTTGTCGTGGATCCATTGGCGGTCAAGCCAGTATTGCTGGCACGGCGCGGGCGGGCTGTCGGTTGGAGACATTTGCGATTCTCCCGAACTTGGTCGAATGTTAGCATGCCCGATCAGCCTATTCCAGGACGCCTCGTTCCCGCCCTCCCGCCGTGGTCGACTTGGCCGCCTGCGTACGATAGGGTTGCCACAACAAACGCCTGCCGACCGGCGGCGAGTGCCGACAGTCTCGATCGGCGGCGGGACGCAAGGACTCTGCCAAGCTATGCTAGAGGTGTGGCGATGAGCTATGCCATCAACGTGACCGGCGATCCTGCAAAGCGGGCCAAGCAAGCGGCGTTGCGGCGACGGCTGAGCATGGCGTGGGATTGTTCGACGCGCCCTTCGGCTTCACGCTGCTCGGGTTGGACGCCGGCGTGTGCGCGCAATCCTCAAGTACTTTCGCCCGATGACGGCCTGAAGGTCGAGCTTGAAGTCTCGTACACGGGTGAAAATGAGCCCGCAAGGCCTGCTCAAGACGTGGTTCCCGCACGGCTCATAGCGGGGTGGGGGGCGGTATGAAGTCGAATATGGTTGTACGCCATCGCGAAGCCGTTCGGGAGGCGGCTTCCCGCGGTGATCAACCGCGAGCGGATTCTTCGACGCCCGTGTCCTTTGACGTCGAAGAGGTTCGGAAGAATTTTCCTATCCTCGCCCAGCAGATCAACGGGCGGCCCCTTGTCTACCTGGACAATGCCGCAACCACGCAGAAGCCCCGAGCGGTCATCGAAGCCATTCGCGGCTACTACGAGATGGATAATTCCAATGTCCATCGCGGCGTGCACGCCCTGAGCGTGCGGGCGACCGAAGCCTACGAGGGCGCCCGCCGCACGGTTCAGCGGTTCATCCACGCCGCGCATCCGGAGGAGATCGTCTTTGTTCGGGGCACAACCGAGGCGATCAACCTGGTGGCACAGAGCTACGGACGCAGCCGCCTCAGCGCGGGCGACGAGATTCTCATCTCGGCCATGGAGCACCATTCCAACATCGTGCCGTGGCAGATTCTGTGCGAGCAGACCGGCGCTTCGCTTCGCGTGGCGCCGATCAACGATGCCGGCGAGCTGCTGATTGACGAGTACGAGAAGCTGCTCGGTCCTCGCACCAAACTGGTCTCAATCGGGTATGTTTCGAATGCGCTCGGCACGGTCAATCCGATTCGCGAGATCATCGCCAGCGCCCACCGCCACGGAATCCCGGTGCTCGTGGACGGCGCCCAGGCCGTTGCCCACATGAGCGTGGATGTGAACGCGCTCGATTGCGATTTCTTTGCCTTCTCCGGGCACAAGATGTTCGGGCCGACCGGCATTGGCGTGCTGTACGCCAAGCGCGCGCTTCTCGAGCACATGCCGCCGTACCAGGGCGGGGGTGACATGATCAGCTCGGTCAGCTTCGAAAAGACCACGTACAACACGCTGCCTTACCGGTTCGAAGCGGGCACGCCTGACGTGGCCGGCGTGGTCGGCCTCGGTGCCGCCGTTCAATACTTGCAGGGGCTGGGCCTCGAGCGCATCAGCGCCTACGAAGCCGATCTCTTGGGTTATGCAACCGAGTCTCTGGCGGCCATCCCGCAGGTGCGGCTGATCGGCACGGCTCGGCATAAGGCCTCGGTGGTTTCGTTCATCGTCGAGGGCGTGCACGCCCACGACGTCGGCACGGTGCTCGACTGCGAGGGCATCGCCGTCCGCAGCGGCCATCACTGTGCTCAGCCGGTGATGCAGCGCTTCGGCCTGCCGGCTACGGCCCGCGCGTCGCTGGCCTGCTATAACACGCGGAGCGAAATAGACGCCTTGGCTGCCGGCGTGCGGAAAGTCGTTGAGGTGTTTGGCTGATGGCCGGGCTCGATGACCTCTATCAGGAACTGATCGTCGACCACTACAAGCGGCCGCGCAATCGACGAGCCCTGCCCGACGCGGACCGGACGGCCGAAGGCAACAACCCGCTGTGCGGCGATCGCGTGAGCGTATACGTGAAGCTGGAGAACGATCGCGTCAAGGACATCGCGTTCGAGGGCGCGGGCTGCGCCATCTCGACCGCGTCCGCGTCGCTGATGACCGAGGCCATGCGTGGAAGGACCTTGCCCGAAGCCAAGGCGCTTTTCGAGGAGTTCCATCGTCTGGTCACCAGCGAACGGACGGATGGCGAACCGGCTGCGCGCCTGGGGAAGCTGGCGGCGTTTGCGGGCGTGCGGAAGTATCCCGCCCGCGTCAAGTGTGCCATCCTGGCCTGGCACACGCTGGACGCAGCGCTGGCCGGGGGTCGCGACGTTGTCTCAACCGAGTAGCGGCATTCGATGAGTGATCAGCCAGCGAAAGACCGTGAAGGCGCGTCGATGGAGCTGCCGGTCCTGGGCAAGGGAGCGGGCAGCCAGCCACGGCCGAGCGCCGCGCCCGAGTTCGAACCCGATGACACGCTCGAACAAAAAGTAGTCAAGGTCTTGCGGACGGTCCATGACCCGGAGATTCCTGTCAACATCTTTGATCTTGGACTGATCTACGGCCTCGACGTCGATGAAGCTGGCGCGGTCAAGGTGCGCATGACCCTGACGTCGCCGGCCTGCCCCGTGGCGGGGTCATTGCCGCGCGAAGTCGAGTCGAAGGTCCGCAGCCTCGCAGGTGCTTCGAGCGTCGAGGTGGCCCTGGTCTGGGACCCGCCGTGGTCGGCCGAGCGAATGTCCGAAGCCGCACGACTTCAGCTTGGCCTTCTCTAGCATCGCCGCCAGTATCCCTGGCCGACGCGCGTGGCATGGCCAAGCGCCTGCGCGGCCAGGTCATTGGTGCCGTCTTGCACGGCCGGGATGGCTTCGGCGAGTCGGCCCGCCCTTGTTAAGCATCCGTCGTCGACGCTGACGACTATCCCGGAATCGAGTATGCTGCAGCCACGGTAGACCCCCGGGCGACGTAATGCGAGCGTTGCGGACTCTGTCGTCGCAACCATCGGCCGTTTGGACCGGCCTGTTTGCCCGGGATTTGCGGAGCCGATCATGGGCGATCTTATCCGATTGACTGTCCACAACTACAGATGCCTTCGTGACATTGACTTCCTCGCCGGTGACCTGAATGTGCTATTCGGCCCAAACGGCGTTGGGAAAACGACGTTTCTGGACGCGCTGTGGTTCGTCCGCGACTGTGCCATTCGGGGAACCGCCGAGGCCGCCTCTGCCCGACATCATGGCATCGGAGCATTGACGGACGGCGCCGAGCCCGGCGATGAGCGTATCGAGATCGGGATCGAAACGCGCGCGGCGAAATACACGGTTACGTTTGGCTACTCTTCCGGACGCATCGAGCCTTTCGTGGGCGAGCACCTATTCTCAAAAGCTCGTGACGTCGAACTCGTCGAGCGCGCGGTTGGCAGTGATCAGGCGGTTTTTCACCACGAGGAGCTGAACCAACCGGTCTCCATAAGACTGCGCGATCCCGAGAAGTTGGCGTTCAGCAATTTCTTGTTGTTCCACACGCCGGGCCAGGAGGCGCTCGAGTTGGACTCGCTCTTGAAGTCATTGCACTTCTACAGTAGCCGATCCATCAATCTTTATCAATTGCGGAAGTTTGGGTCCGAGTCGAGCATTCACACGTATCCTTGGGACCGCTGGCAAAATCTGTGGTCAGCCCTACGTAACCTAAACGACCGGCGAGCGGTCGATGACCGGTTCGAGATCATCATGAAGTTCATGCGCTTGGCGTTTCCAGAAACGTTCAAGGATCTAGTGCTCGAGTCGCTCGGTTCGGACCGCGTGGGCGCAAGCTTCGTAGAGTCGGGACACCGTGCTCCCATTCAGGCATCGGGAGTCTCAGACGGTCACTTACAGCTCCTGGGACTTCTCACGGCGCTGTTTGGAGATCATCCGAACCGATCCAGCCTCCTCTTGATTGATGAACCGGAGACATCGCTTCATCCGCACGCCATCGTCGTCTTGGCACAAGCGGTACGCGAAGCTGCACAGGATTGGCGCCGCCAGGTGTTTCTCGCGACTCACTCTCCCGTACTCATCAGCCAGTTCCCACCCAGCGACGTCGTCGTGGCCGAAGCGGCTTCGGATCGGTGCGCTACGTTGCGGCGAGTGTCGGAGATCGAGGAGCTACGCGGGCTGCTGGACGCGTATTCAGTCGGTACGCTCTACATGTCCGAGCAGGTGGGGCGGCAGAGCAGTCCGCAGGTCAATGGTAACGGGCAACCGCAATTCGCCGGGGCGTGAGATGAGCACCGATATTTGCCGCTTTGGGCTCATCGTGACTGGAAGAGGCGAAGCAAAGTTCCTGCATTTGCTTTTTCGCGCGATCATGGGCCGCGCGCACTGCACGTTCTGCGTAATTCGGCGGATTGGGCAGCGCAATCCGATCACTGCACCACATAGGCTACTAAGAATGGCCGGGACAGCAAAGCGCCTTCCGACCAAGGATGAAGAGGAAATCGGGTTGCCGGCCTTGGCATATCTACGGCAATATTCACGCAGCGCCGTTCTCCTCATCGACGATCTAGAGGCCGACCGGCGTACCCACGCCGCTGATGTGTTTCGTCGGTACCGCAACGCCTTGGACGCAGTTCTGGCGACAACAGAGGTGCGACAACGGGCTTCGGTGCATTTTCTGGTGAATATGATCGAGGCGTATTACTTTGCACATTCGGCGGCCGTCAACCGGGTTGCCGGAATGACCGTGTTGCTCGACGACCATACTGCTGACGTGGAGGACATCCCGCACCCGAAGCGTCAGCTCCGAGCCGTCTGGCCTTCCTTTGACGAAGTCGAACACGGCGAGCGCATTGTGCGCCAACTCGACCTCGATCACATCCTCAGCCGCCCGGCCGAGTGCCGCTGGCTACGAGCACTTTTCGCCTGGTGCATTGACAAGGTCGTGGAATGGGACGCGGTGCACGACAGCGGATTGCGCAACGCATTCTGCGTTGATCACGGGGAGAAGGCGGCGCTCACATACCCTCAGTGACGTCGGGCGAGGTGCTCAATTCGATTCGCCCAGTCTCGCCCGCCACTCGGCGGCCTTGGCGGCGTATCCCGTGTCGGGCTCGATGGCGTCCCGAGCTTCGTAGAGCTTCGCCAAAGACTCGAACGCCATCCGCTTGAGCTTCGGCGTTGCGTGCGAGCGCTTGATCAGGCGGTCGGCGGCGTCGAGCAGCATTGGCTCGGCTTCGTCGAAGCGACCGAGCTTACCCAGCACAGCCCCGAGTCGAACCATGCCGATGATGACCTCGGTGTGATCGGCAGGCAGGATTCGCTGCCGCATGGCCACGGACTCTTCAAACGGGGCGAGGGCCTCGCCGGGTCGGCCAGCGTTGTCGCAGGTGTCGGCCAGGTTGTGCAGACTGATGGCCACGCTCAGGTGGTCGCCTGCGTAGAGCCGGCGCATCATGGCCGCGGTCTCCTCGTGCATCGGAATCGCCTGGTCGAAGCGTCCCAGCGCGGCCAGTGCCGAACCGACGTTGCCGATGCTGATCGCCAGGTCCGGATGGTCGCCTTCCAGCAGGCGGCGCCGCATGTCGAGTGCCTGCTGGTAGTATTCGAGGGCCCGCTCGCCCTGGCCCATCCGGTAGTAGCACAAGCCCAAGCCGTTCAGCGACCGTGCCACGGCCGGATGATCGCCGGGGTAGAGGCGCTGATACATCGCCAGGGCTTCCTCGTGGCGCGGCAGCGCCTCCGGCTCGCGCCCCAAGTCGCGCAGGCAGGCGGCCAGATTGCTGAGCGTGTTCGCGGCGTTCGGATCATCCGCCGCGCGCAGCCGCTGGCGCATCGCCAGCGACTCCTCGAAGACCGGCAACGCGTCGGTCAGGCGCCCGAGCGCCTTGAGGCAGCCGGCGACGTTGTTCATCGCCGCCGCGATCCGCGGATGATCGCCGCTGTGCAGCCGCTGATACATGGCCAGCGCAGCTTCGTTCTGAGGGAGGGCCTCGTTGATGCGCCCCAGTGAAAGCAGGCAGTTGGCGACATTGGTCGTCAGGTCGGCAACGCTGTAATGATCGCCGGGATGCAGACGCTCGGCCATGGCCAGGGCCTCCTGGTAGGTGCTGAGCGCTTCGGGGAACCGGCCCAATGCCTCGAGCGCCGTAGCGGCGTGGTTCAAGCCCATCGCGACGTCGTCGTGGTCACCCGGGAACAGGCGCCGGCGCATCGCGAGCGCCTCTTCCCATGTCTCGAGCGCCGTGGACGAGTCGCCGGTATCGTGCTGGAGCCAGCCCAGGTAGCTGAGCGCGCGGGCCGTATCGGGGTGATCGCTTGCGTGCAACCTGCGGGCCAGCTCGACGGCCGGAGCGAGCATTTCGCCGGCGGCATCGTAGGCGCTGACGCCGCGGAGCGTGTTGCCGATGGTCATGCGCAGGCGCAGCTCGGCCTCGGGCGCTTCGGCCAGCTCACCGCGTCCGATGCGATCCGCCGCGGCGTCCAGCATGTCTTCCAGGAGCCTCGTATCGCGCCCGATGGAGACGAACGGTGAGGCGCCGGCCATCACGTCTTCCGTGAACGCCGCCACGCGTTCAGCCTTGTCACGCTGTGCTGCCTCGGCCGCCCGCGCCCGTTCAGCGCGGTCGAACGCGCGGCCCCGCGCCTGATACAAGACCCACAGCCACACGCTGCTGACGGCCAGGACGACCACGAAGGCCGCCGCGGCCGCGGCCGGCCAGCGGTAACGGCGAAGCGTCTTGCCGAGCACGTACAGCGCAGAGTCCCGCCGTGCTTCGATCGGCTCGCCGGCTAGGTAGCGCCGCAAATCGCGCCCCAGCTCACCGGCCGACTGGTACCGACGCTCGCGCTCTTTGGCCAGGCACTTGAGGACGATCGTCTGAACGTCTTCGTCAATGTTGCGCCGCAGCAGGCGCGGCGGTGGCGGCGTGTCTTCGCGAATCCGGCGAAGCGCTTCAGGTATGGCCACCGAGCGGACTTCGTGCGGCAGGCGCCCGCTCAGCAATTCGTACAGAATCGCGCCCAGTGCGTAGACATCGCAGCGTGTGTCGACGGAGCGCGCGTCGCCGCTGATCTGCTCCGGGCTCATGTAGGCCAGCGTGCCGATGATCTGCCCCACCTCGACCGACAGCGTGGCGGCGTTCACGTCGGCGCCCATCACGCGGGCCACGCCGAAGTCGACGACCTTCGGAATTGCCGACCTGCCCTTGACGTCCGGGACAGGACTCCTCGTCCGGGATGTCAAGGGTTTCCGATTTCCGATTTCCGATTGAGCTCCCGCACCCATCGGAAATCGGAAATCGGAAGTTGGCAATGAGTCTGCGATGAGGATGTTGGCGGGCTTGAGATCCCGATGGATTACGCCCTTCTGATGGGCGTGTTGCACCGCGTCGCACACGCCGGCCATCAACTCCAGTGATTCGCGCAAGCTCAACTCTTGCTGAGTCGCATAGGCACTCAGCGACACACCCAAGATGAGCTCCATGGCGAAGTACGGAACCGTTGCCCCGTTGACCTGCTCCGTGCCGGCCTCGAAGATCTGGGCGATGCCCGGATGCTGGAGCTGGCCGAGCACGTCGGCCTCGTGCTGAAAGCGCCGCAGCGCCGAGTCGCTGGCGATTCCCGGCCGCATCACTTTCAGCGCCACGGTCCGGGCTGGATGCTCCTGCAGCGCTTCATACACGACGCCCATGCCGCCGCGGCCGACGGCCCGCACGATGCGGTAGCGGCCGATCGCTTGCCCAATCAGTGGATCGGGCGCAGTCGAGTCGGCTTGCGATCCGGCGGCCCGCTCGTCGCGCCGAACAGGTGACTCAAGGAATCCGCTGGTGTCCGAATCGAGCCTGAGAAGTCGCTCGACGCGCGCGATCAGGGCCGGATCGTCACGGCACTCGCTGGCCAGAAAAGCGGCCCGGTCCGACGGGTCGAGCGACACCGCCGCCTTGAAGAGCCGTGCCGCGTCAAGGTCTAGGGATGAACTCATGACTGTCGGTCCTCGCGCCGGATTTGCGATTGCCGACTAAATCAGCGTCCGCGATCGGTAACCGTCCGAGCGGGTGGCATGGGCAAGCGGCCTCTTGCTTGCCCGTGCAGACCACGCGAGAGCCTGTCGGCAGCACGGGCAAGCGATCGTCGCTAAAGGCCACGACGATCGCTTGCCCATGCCACCCCGATGGCGCACCATCGCGCATGGCGATTTCGCGTGCTCGCACCACAAATCGGAAATCGGCAATTATCATGGCGTGCCGTCACGGCCCACCTCACCCGCGTTCGCTGGCTCGGCGCGATACCGATCCGCGTCCTGCGGCCGGCCCCACGCCTCGTACAGACGCACCAGCTCCTCGGCCGGCTCAGCGCTCGATCTCGGCGGGGCGTCCCGATGCTTCTGCATCTCTTCGTAGCCGCTCAGCAGCAACGGCTCGGCTTCAGCAAACTTCGCTTGGCGGGCCAGGATCACGCCCAGGTGCGTCAGGCCGATGGCATAGACCCACCGGTGCCGCGCGAACTCCTCGCGCAGCGCCAGACATTCTCGCATGATCGGCTCGGCCGCGTCGTAGCGCTCCTGCTCAATCAGCACCTTGGCCAGCATCCCCAACGGCCCTGCCAGCGAAGAGCGGGCTGCGGGGCCGCAGTTCCACAAAACGTCCACCGACTCTCGAAACAGGCCCTCCGCCACCTGAGCGTCCGTTTCCGTCGACGCCACATCCGCCAGCGCCTCGGCCACGTTCGGGTGCGCGTCTCCGTACGTCTGACGATAGACAGCCAGCACCTGGCGGTATTCAACCACGGCCTCCTGCGGGCGCGACTGCGCCTGCAGCGCTCGGCCGAGCAGCGTTCGCGCGTAGGCGACGTCGGGATGCTGATCGCCGACGCGGGCGAGCTCCACGGCCAGCGCGTCGCGAAAGATCTGTTCGGCGGCCGCGAACTCGCCGGCCACGCTGCGCAAGTGGCCCAGGTTGTACATGTACCCGCTGACCTCAGGCGAAGCCGGGCCCCAGATTCGGCGGGCCGTCTGCAGGATCTCTTCGAGCAACGTCTCTGCGGCGGCGTAATCGCCACGATTGAACGCGCTGGCGGCGACGGCGTTCAGGGCCAGGAGCGTGTCGGGATGATTGTTGCCGAGCAGGCGCCGCGATGTGTCGAGCACCTCGCGCACGATGGCTTCCGCTTCGCTAACCTCTCCGCGATCGGCCATCACGACCGCGATGTTGTGCAGGCACCCCAACGTCTGCGAATGCTCATCGCCGAGCTCCGCCCGGTAGATATCCAGTGCTTCGCGAAAGAGCGACTCGGCCTCGTCATGGCGGCTCATTTCGCGCAGGACGATCCCGAGGCCGTTGAGCAGCTTGGCCAGCGGCCAGCCCTGGGCAGCGTGCGCTTCGGCCTCTGGCCGGCCTGACACGGCTCGCGCCAACCCAATGGCTTCGAGATAAAGACGCTCGGCCGCCGCTGGGTCGCCGGCGTTGCGGAAGTTGGCGGCCTGGGAGCCCAAAAGCGTGGCCACATCCATGTGCTGAGGCCCTTGCAGTTCAGTGCGGATGTCGAGCGCGCGGGCAAAGTGCTCTTGCGCCGCGGCATAGTCAGAGTTGGCCCGCAGCCACTCGCCTACCGATTCAAGTGTGTCGGCCACGGTCAGGTGCTGTTCACCCAACAGGCTTCGGCGCAGGTCGAGTGCGGCCTGAAGCTGTGGGCCGGCCGCATCCCGCAGGCCGAGCGACAAGTAAGCGTCCCCAATCGTTTGCCGCACGGCGGCCTCGACCAGCGGACGGCCTGCCAGCTCGTGCCCGACCGCGCGGGCGGCGTCGTCGAGCAGGTCGCGCACGCGGATGTTCGGGTTCCGGCTCTTGGCCGAGTTGGCGCTGCGCAGCATCGAGTTGAGAAACGCCGAGACGGCTTCGGCCTCGGCGCGGGCGTCCCGCTCCGCGTCACGGGCCGCGACCGCCTCCGTGCGCTCGGTTTCGGCCTGGCGCTCAGCCGCGACGGCGCGCCGGTACAGCACCGTCATCCACACGCCGAACCCCACGATCAGGGCCAGGATCGAAGCCACGAACGCGGTTCCGATGCGGTGGCGGCCGACCAGCTTGCGGATTTGGTAGACCGTACTCGGCGCGCGGGCCAGGATCGGTTGGCCGGCCAGGTAACGGCGTAGATCGTCGGCCAGAGCGGCCGCACTGCCATAGCGCTGGTCCGGATCTTTCTCCAGCGCTTTGCTGACAATCGTCTCGAGGTCGGAGTCGATCTCGCGCTGTATCGACCGCAGTCGAGTGGGGACCTCCTCCCGAATCTTCCGTAACGCTTCGGCCAATTCGGTCGAGCGAACGTCATACGGCAATCGGCCTGCCAAGAGCTCGTACAGCATGACGCCGATCGCGTAGACGTCGCAGCGCGTATCGACTTGCCGCGCGTCGCTGCCGATCTGTTCGGGGCTGATGTAACCCAGCGTGCCGATGATCTGACCCACTTCCATCGTCAGTGTGGCGGCGGCCACATCAGCGCCGGTCACGCGGGCCACACCGAAGTCAACAACCTTCGGAATTGCCGACCTGCCCTTGACGTCCGGGACAGGACTCCTCGTCCTGGATGTCAAGGGTTTCCGATTTCCGATTTCCGATTGACTTCCCGCACTAATCGGCAATCGGCAATCGGCAATCGGCAATTCGTCAGCGATGAGGATATTCGCCGGCTTAAGGTCCCGGTGGATAACGCCCTTCTGATGTGCATGTTGCACAGCGTCGCACACACGGGCCATCCGTTCGAGCAGTTCGCGGACATCGGGTTGGCGCTGCCGGACGTATTCGTTCAGCGGTTGGCCGCGGACCAGTTCCATCGCGAAGTAGGGCACCGGCATGCCCGCGACCTGCTCGATGCCCGCGTCGAAGATCTGGGCGATGCCCGGGTGGTGAAGCTGGCCGAGTACATCGGCCTCGTGCTGGAACCGCCGCAGCGCAGAAGGCGAGGCGATCCCCGAGCGCATGACTTTCAGCGCGACGGTGCGAGCCGGATGCTCCTGCTCGGCTTCGTAGACCACGCCCATGCCGCCACGCCCGATCGTGCGCAGGATGCGGAAGCGCCCGACGCGCTGGCCGATCAGTGGGTCGACTCCGGCGTCGGACGGCGAGCACCCGGCGCTTCCATCGCCGGCGAAGCGCGCCTCAACCCAATCGCGTCCGAGCGGCGGCTCGAGGAAGGCGTCTGGCGTGTCATCGAGCGCGATCAGCCGTTGTACGCGGGCCAGCAACACCGCATCGCCGCGGCACTCGGCCGTAAGCAGCGCCGGCCGCTCGGACGGAGGCAAACTGATGGCAGCCTTGAACAGCCGCGCGGCTTCGTGATCGAGCGAAGAACTCATGAGCACGGACTCGAGGCAAACTTCGGCGCGTCGGCCCAGACTGCGCGATGCAATCTCGCGGCGAAACCGTCGTCCTTCAGTGTCCGCCCGGAGGGCGCGCGACTGTCGCCAGGGACTTCAGTCCCTGGATCGCTGCCTCCAATCTCTTCCGCCCGCAGGGCGGACGACCCACCTGGGGGTGTGTGATACAAGTTGGCAACACTGGGCTAGGCCCTGGCAACGATCGTGCGCCCTGTCCTGAAGAATAAGCGCCCCCCGATCTTGTCGCATCAACCCTCGTCCGCCCTCCGGGCGGGCGCTTTCGGGGCGCCTTGGCCAGCAGGGCATGAATGCCCTGGCTACGATCGCGCGCCCTCCGGGCGTGGCACCCATCCTGCGGTTTCTTCATGGTTCCGGGTGCGGCCCAGCCCCATGACGACTACGGGCGGACAACCCTAAGACCTCGGACACTCGCCGCTACTCAGCGCATCGCGCAGCCACGCGCGGGCGAAGCGCCATTCGCGCTCGACGGTCGTGGCCGATACGCCCAGCACGGCGGCCGTCTCGTCGATCGTCATCCCTCCAAAATAGCGCATTTCGACCACGCGGACCGTCATCGGATTTATTTCGGCCAGCTTGTGCAGGGCGGCGTCCAGGTCCAGCAAGTCGGCCCCACCGGCGGCCGACTCGTAGGTCACCAGCAATCCGGTGTCGAGCGATAGCTGCTCGCGCTTGCCGCCGCGTTTTTCGGCGTTGCGGCGACGGGCATGATCCACCAGCACGCGCCGCATGGCCTGTGACGCGGCGGCAAAGAAATGCGTCCGCCCGTTCCAACCTACCTGCTGCTGATCGATCAGCCGCAGATAGGCCTCGTGCACGAGGGCCGTCGGCTGGAGCGTATGGTCGGGGCTCTCCTTGTCGAGCAGATTCGACGCGACCATGTGAAGCTGATCGTAGACCAGCGGCACCAGCCGTTCCATCGCTTTCGGATCGCCGGCCGTGAGCTCGAGCAGCACCTGTGTCACTTCGTGTGCCATGCCCGTCCTTTCGTTGCTCCATACGACCCGTCGGCGAGATTCCTTGCAGGAGACCTGAACCCATTTTCGCTTTTGAAGGTGAGCGTCGCAAGCCCGCTGCCCGGTTGAGGCGTTGGGAACGGCGCCAGAGGAGAACCTGTAATGAAGTCGCATCGAACATTCATGTCATCGCTCGTGTCGGCTGTTCTGGCGTTCGCGGCAGTCGCCAGCGCCGTGCCGCTCGGGACTGGGATCACTTACCAAGGCCGCCTGACCGACAACGGTGTCGCGCCTACGGGCATTTACGACCTGCAGTTCACCCTTTGGGATGCGCTAACGGGCGGCGCGCAGGTGAGCGGCAGCGCTGCCGACACGGTCGACAACGCGACCGTTACGAACGGCTTGTTCACGGTGATGATTAACGACGCCGGCGAGTTCGGCCCGAACGCCTTCACTGGCGACGCACGCTGGGTGCAAATCGGCGTGCGGCCGGGAGCTTCGGCCGGGCCCTTCACGATCCTGTCACCGCGACAGCCGCTCACGGCCGCACCGTACGCCCTGTTTGCGCTGAACACGGACGCGCCTGGCTTCTGGTCGGCCAACGGCACGCACATCTTCAACAGCAATGGGGGCAGCGTGGGCGTCGGCACCAACAACCCACAGTTCGATCTCCACGTGCGGCGGAGCGTCTTTTCCGTCGCCAATCAGCCGCCGGCCCGGTTCGGCGTTCATTGGCGAGAAGCGCCCCTCGGCGGTCCGGTCACCGAGGAATGGCTGTCCACGCGCGTCGGCGGGTCGTTTATCCAGCCGATCGGCCAGGAGGGAGCCCACCTGATCCGCAAGGCGGGCACAAACCTGCACGTGTCGACCGAAACGACGATGAACGCGGGGCCGGTCACGCCGCAACTGACCATTAAGGACAACGGCCGCGTTGGCATCGGCACGACGAACCCTGAGCGCGTGTTGCACACCGTTGGGAACGCCGTGCTCTTCGAACGAGCCTCCAACGACGCCGCGGTGATCCTTCGCAATACGACCGAAGGGGTGATTAACGCTCTGTTCGGCCTCCGATCGACTGGCGACGATGACGGATTCGCTTTCGTGACCGACCAGAACAGCGTGGTGACGGCCGCATTCAAGTCCGGCAATGTCGGCATCGGCACGTCCAGTCCCTCTGCTCGCCTGCATGTCTCCGGCAGCGGCGAGCAGACGGCCCAGTTCAACCAGTTCGGCAACGATCCGGGCGTGGTGATCACTTCCATCAGCGCCAACACCATCTACCCGGCCCTGAGCGTGAACGGGTTCTCCAACAACGCCCCCGCCCTCAGTGTGACCGGCGTGGCTCGCTGTTCGGTGTTGGAAATCACCGGCGCTGACATGGCCGAGAAGTTCCCGGTCAGCCACAACGATAACGTCAAGCCGGGGATGGTCATGGAGATCGATCCGGACAACGCCGGCAAGCTCCGCCTGGCCCACGGCGCTTATAGCCATCGCGTCGCCGGCGTGGTCAGTGGCGCGGGCGATATCCCGGTCGGCGCCATCCTCGGCAATCTGCCGGGTCACGAAGACGCGCCGGCCATCGCGCTGTCAGGCCGCGTGTGGGTCTATTGCGACGCCAGCGAGAGTTCGATCGAGCCGGGCGATCTGCTGACGACCTCAAACACCGCGGGTCACGCCATGAAGGCCGCCGACCGCGAGCTCGCCCACGGCGCGATCCTGGGCAAGGCGATGACTTCGCTGCGAGAAGGCACGGGACTCGTCTTGGTACTCGTCAGCCTGCAGTAACCGTCACGGACCCGCGGAGTGAAACCTTGAGGGAGCATCGCCCATGGGACATTCTCAAGCGACACGATTGATGCTTTGTGCTGTGTTGACAACGACGGCCGTGGCCGCACCGCCGATGGCCGTCGATCCCGAGACGGGCGAAGCGGCCCAGGTGCGTGAAGCGCCGCCGAGTCGCGTGCCGGACACGCCGCGGTCGCCTCGGCCGACGCCGCGAAGCATCGCACGTGCCGACGCCTTCCGCGCCGACGTCAATGTTCACGCCATGGACGCGGTCAGCAACGAAGAGAGAGATGCCGCTGACGCTTCGTTCGCGGCCGAATTCGGCCATGTCCGGCCCGGTCCGATGCGGGCCGGCATGGTACGGCCGATGCCCGAGGTCCTGGTCATGGACGACACCACCTCGCAGGCCTTCGCCGAGGAAGACGGCCAGACGTTGCGCACAATGGCCGTCCGCTCGCCGGGCGCGAACGCGGTGCGCATCCATTTCACCCAATTCGACGTCGGCGACGGCTCGGTCCTGCTCTATGCCTATGCCGGTGACGAGTGCGTCGTCCGCGGCCCGTACAGCGGGCGCGGGCCGCTGAAGACCGGGGACTTCTGGAGCGGTTCGCTGCCGGGCGACACCGTCTATGTCGAAGTCGTCGGCACCGAGGATCCCATCGTCGAAGTCTCCGAAGTCGTTCACTTCGACCGCGGTTTCGCACAACCGACCGGCGGTGACCCGCCCGAGGGCGGACCCCTGCCCTGCCACCTCGATCCACTCTGCTATGTGGCCTCAACCGTCGACCCCATCGCCCGCGATGCTGTCGGAATCCTGACCGACATCTCGATGGGCGGCAATGTCCCCTTCTGCTCTGGCACCTTGCTCAACGACCTCGATCCGGACGGCATCGCGCCGCTCTTTCTCACCGCGTACCATTGCATGAGCACGCAGGCCGAGGCCAACACACTCGAAGTGTTCTGGCTGTTTCAGACCGACGAATGCGACGGCAACGTGCCGCTTCTGACCACGCTCACGAGCAACCTCGGAGCGACGCTGCTCGAGACCAACCCGACCAGCGGCGGCAACGACATGTGTTTCCTGCGCCTGAACACGGAGTTGCCTGGCGGTCTGGGGCTGGCCGGCTGGACCACGGCCCATCCCAACGACGCCTACGGCATTCACCATCCAGCCGGCTCGTGGAAGCGCGTCCACTTCATGGACGCCGAGGGCGCCTGCCCCGGCTGCGAGTTCTGTGGCGACGGCACGGACTACGATTACTACCAGTTTCTTCCGGGCATGGGCGTCAGCGAACCCGGCTCGAGCGGCTCGGGCATCTTCAACACCAGCGGCCAACTTTTCGGCCAACTGTTCGGGACGTGCTGCGTGATCTCGGACTGCGCCGACGGCGTGTTCGACTGCGTCGAAGCCCCCGAGTTTGACGCGCAATACGGTGAATTCGAAACAACTTACCCGATGGTGCAGACCTGGCTCGAAATCGGCGGGACCATCCGCGTCGACCACGCCAACACGACGCCGCCGTGGCAGGGCACGCCGGCCAACCCGTTCCCAACCGTCGGACTGGGTCATTCCTTCGCCTGGGACGGCTCGCAGATCAGTATCAAGGCCGGTTCGTACAACGAGACATTGACATTGAACAAAGAGGTGAGGCTGCTGGCCGACGGCGGAACGGTCGCAATCGGCCAGTAATTCGAACCGAATTAGGGCTTTCGATGGCCGTCGTCGTATGTGCAATCGGGCAGTCGCCTCGCCGCCGGCGAGAAACGCGCCAAGGCTTCGGCTGCAGCGCCGGTCGGCGATCCTGCCGACGCTGTTTGTACGTCGGCGGCGATCCCTTCGGTCGAGGCGCTGGCGCGCGGCCTAAGGGGCCGCGGCTAAACGCAGGCCGCCCCGCGTGAAAGGAAACAGAACCGTGATGAAGCTACTAAACAATGCCATGGTCTACGCCGCATTAATCGTTGTCATTCCGCTGAGCGCGGCCGCACAGCCGTCACCGTTCGATTACGTGACCGTGCCGTATCCGATGCACAGCGGGCGGCACAATGGCTCGGGCGACGCGACGACGATGGTGTTCCAAAGCGTCATTGAGCTGCCTGGCGCAAGCTGGGTGCAAGTCCAATTCGGCGACTACCAACTCGGGCGCGACAGCTACGTCATGCTCACGTCGCTGGCCAACGGCGATGTGCACTGGCACGACGCAGTTTCGCTGCCGCAATGGCACAACGCCAGCGGCATCTTCCGCGGGGGCCGCGTGCAGCTCGAGCTGTTCGTGGCACCGGGCGACCAGGATGTCTTTGTCGAGGTGGCCCGCGTAATCGTCCCGGACCCGGACATTCCGCCGGCGCTGGATCCGCCCGAAGACATCTGCGGCGACGAGGACGACCGCGTGCCATCAACCGACGCCCGCGTCGGCCGGCTGTTCGGCGGCGGCTGCACTGGCTGGCTGGTCAGCAACGGCGCCGCCCTGACCGCCGGCCACTGCGGCACGCCCGACGGCAACATCGTCGGCATGATGGAGTTCAACGTGCCGCAATCGCAGTCGAACGGCACGCCCAATCCAGCATTGCTGATCGATCAATACCCGATCAACCAGGTGATCGACGACGAAAACTCCGGCGATCAGGGCATGGACTATGCGGTTTATGATCTCAATCCCAACAACATGACCGGACTGACGGCCCACGAAGCGCAGGGCTTCTTCCGCGTGACGTTACACCTGCCCAACGAGGGTGACACCGTCCGCGTGACCGGTTTCGGCATCGACAACATCCCGCCCGGATCGGGCGGTGGGCCAGGCGGCAACTGCAATGGCCAGTGCAACTCCTCGGCCTTTACGCAACAGACCGACATCGGGTTGTACGACGCGCTCGACGGCACCGCGGTCGAGCATGAGGTCGACACGGAGCCGGCCAATTCGGGCAGCCCGATCATGTACCAAGACGGCAGCTTCGCGTTTGCCATCCACACCGACGGCGGCTGCGACACCATCGGCTCGGAGTTTGATAACGCGGGCACCTGGCTGGCGTACGCCCCGCTCTTCAACACCATGGTCGACTACATCGGCCCGAACACCGTGATGGCCGATTGGTTTGGGGCACTCGGTTCGGTATACTTTGGGACGGTCTTCCATCCGTACCAGACCATGTCCGAAGCTGTCGCCGCAGTTCCGGACGGGTGGACGATTGCGATCGTGACAGGCACGTACGCAGGTCCAGCGAACACGTTCACGGCCGGCGCCGACGGCAAGGCGATGACGCTCACCGCCCACCTCGGGCCAGTTTCGATCGGCGACTGATGTGTTTCAGAGCCGCGACCGTAAGGGAGCGTTCGTGTCCTCCCGACTGTAGGTTGACATTCGGAGTCGATTCATGATTCACAACTCATCGATCGCGACCGCAATTACGCTGCTCGTAGCCGCCGTCGAACCTGCTGCCGCAGACTTCCGAAAGGACGCGTACTTTCTGAGCACGGGTGTGCACGACGGCGGCGAAACCAATCGCATTGCCTTCCGTCAAACCATCCATGTTTCCGGTGCCGGTTGGCTGCGCTTGACGGTTGGCGATCATGATCTCGGGCAAGAGAGCTTCCTGTTAATCCGCTCCGTGCAAACCGGCGACGAGCAGACGATGACCGCCACGGCCTTCGAGAACTGGTCCAACAACACAGGCCTTTTCGGCGGCGATGCGCTGGAGCTCGAACTGCACGTCGCCGCCGGCGAACAGAGCATCTACCTGGAGACGCTTGAGGTGTGGGTCGGACCGCCGGTCAATCCAGGCGGCCCGCCGGGTGGCGGACTGGACCCGCCCGAGGACCTGTGCGGGGCTGACAACCGCGTGGCATCCAACGACCCGCGCGTGGCCCGCATGTTTGGCGGTTCGACGACCACGACGGGAGACGGAGGTTGCACGGGCTGGATGGTGGCCAACGGGGCGTTTCTCACGGCCGGTCACTGCGTCGTCGGTGGCATCGCGGGCTCCATAATCGAGTTCAATGTTCCGGCTTCGACGCCCAACGGCATTCCGAACTTCGCCAACGCTCAAAACGACCAATACCCGATCATCGGCACGTTCGCGTTCGAGAACACGCCCACTTCGCAGGCCATCGGCGGCGACTGGGCAGTTTTTTCCGCCGGCCCCAACGCCAACGGCGTCACGCCAGCACTGGCCCAGGGCGCTTTCTTCCGCATCGCCGGGACCGGACCGAGCCTGGCCCTCGGCGACCCGATCCGCGTGACCGGTTACGGCTGGGACTGGACTCCGGCCGGCACCGGCGGCCCTGGCGCCGCCTGCTGTGACTTTGATGAGAACGGCACGTGCGATTTCAACTGCAACGCCCAGAACAAGACGCTCCAGACCTCGACCGGTCCGTTCATCGAGTTCCAGGACAACGCGCCGAACGACCAGGTGCTGGTCTACGCTGTCGATACGACCGATGCGACCTCCGGCAGCCCCGTCATCCGCGTCACGAATGATGAAGCCATCGGGATCAATGTCACCAGCGGTTGCGTAAGCGGTGACGGCAACTTCGGCGCGTCGTTCCAGCACGATGTGTTGCGTGAGTCTGTCAACGATTTCCCGGATGGAAACCAGATCCCTGGCACTTTCGAAACCGTGTACGCCGACACCCTGAGTTTCTGCGGGCCCCCAACGCTCGGCTGTTCCGGCCGGATCACCAATCCGCACGACACCGTGGCTGATGCGGTTCTTGACGTCGGCGACGGTCGAACCATCGTCGTCAGTCCTGGGAATTACACGGCAGCGAACGGCAATGTCTTCATCGCCGGCGCCGACGGAAAGTCAATGACTTTGATCGCGCCGTTCGGCGGCGCGGTGATAGGGAACTAGTGTATTGTGGCCTGACATTACACGCAGCGTGTGGCATGGCCAAGCGAAGCGCGGCCATGAAGTGCCATGTTCTTCGTCATGCTCGCGCTGCGCTTGGGCATGCCACCCTTTCTTGAGAGGAGAAACCAATGTCTCGCGAATCGTCCAAATTCTATATGGCTGGCTGCTTCGTGTTCGTGGCAGTCGTCGTGGGTCGCGCCCAGGCCGTCCCCGTCAGCAACGCAATCACGTACCAGGGCCGCCTGACCGACGGCGGGCAGCCCGCCAACGGCGTCTACGACCTGCAATTCTCGCTCTGGGACGCCGCGGGCGTAGGCACTCCACCGGTCGGCGGAGCCCAGGTCGGGGTCACGATTTGTAGTGATAACGTGACCGTCACCGGCGGGCTCTTCACCGTCTCGCTCGATTTCGGTTCGCAATACACCGGCGACGCCCGCTGGCTTCAGATCGGCGTTCGGGCCGGCGGCGCGGTGGGCAATTGCGCCATCGGCGTTTACACGGTCCTCGGCCCACGCCAGCCGCTCACGGCGACGCCGTATGCGCTTGGCCTGCGCTACCCATTCTCCGGCACGTTTGACGGCACCGACCAGAACGCCCTGAGCATTACGCAGACTGGGTTGGGCTATGCCGCCAGCTTCGGCGCCAACGACCCCGGCAACTACTACGGCACGCTCGGCGTCTCCTGCGCCGGAACGGGCCCAAGCCTGTTCGTCACGCACTCGGGCAACAGCTCGTGCGCCCGCTTTCAGAACGTGGTGACCGCGAACTCCGTTCCGACGGTCCACGCGACCACGAATGGAACCAGTGCCGCCCTGTATGGCGATGCCAGTGTTGGGACAAACGGCATCGGCGTGATCGGCATCGGCCGCGGCACAGGCGACGGCGTTCGCGGCATTGCTGACGGCAGCGGTAACGCCATCGAGGCCTCGACCAATGGCACGGGCCGGGCCGGCTACTTCGAGAACACGAATCCCAGCAACAACCTGTCGACCCTTCGAGTCGACACGAACAGCACCAACCCAGGTGTCGCTGCGATCGCCGGTGTCAACACCGGCGCCGGGCTCGCCGCCGTCTTTCAGACCACTTCGGACAGCCTGAATGTCATGGGCAATTCCATCAACAGTGACGTCAGCGGGTTCCTCGACCTCATGAGGATCAACGACACATCCGGAGATTCGGTCTGGATCGGCGGCGGCGGCGGCAATGTCGGCATCGGCGGCGGCGTCGCTGGCCTTCCGTTTACGCGCCTGCACGTCGACGGCGGCAGCGATGCGAATACGACCTCGACCACTTCCGGCTATTTTCTGATCGGCTCTGCGACCGGCTCCGATGCCAACATCGTCATGGACAACAACGAGATCATGGCGCGTGCCGGCATCAACACTTCGACGCTATTCCTCAATCACAACGGCGGCCAGGTCCACATCGGCCAGGGACCGGGCGGGAGTGCGACGGGCCGGTTGGTCACGCCCGTCGTCCAGATCACGGGCGGCTCCGACTTGTCTGAGAATTTCGATGTCGCCTCCCAAGGCGATGCCGCAGTCGAGCCCGGCATGGTCGTGTGCATCGATGCGGCTAATCCGGGCAAGCTCACCGCGTCCACGCGCGCCTACGACCGGACGGTGGCCGGCGTCATCAGCGGCGCCGGCGACGTCAAGACCGGCATGGTCATGGGCCAGGCCGGCTCGATCGCCGACGGCTCGCACCCGGTCGCGCTGACCGGCCGCGTCTACGTCCGCTGCGACGCGAGCGAGCACGCCATCCAGCCGGGCGACCTGCTGACCACGTCGGATACGTCCGGTCACGCCATGAAAGCCTCGGATCATGCCCGCGCCCAAGGCGCGATCATCGGCAAAGCCATGACCGCCCTCGAAAAGGGTGAGAAGGGATTGATTCTGGTGCTGGTCAGTCTTCAGTAAGCACTGCTCGACCGAACGAGGAGACCGACCATGGAATTGCGTATTGCAGATTGCGAATTGCGGATTGCCGAACACGCTTCGCGTGCGTGGCGACACCCGCGTGCCTCCCTCCAGAGTGTCGCCTGCCGCCCGGAGGGCGCCCGATCGTTGCCAGGGCCTTCAGGCCCTGGTAGGCCCCACCTATTCCAAACCCGCCCGGAGGGCGGACGGAAGTCGACCATCGCGAGATTCGCCCGCCCTCCGGGCGGGCTGATTAGAGGAGTGCCATCTCCAGGGACTGAAGTCCCTGGCAACGATCGCACGCCCGCCGGGCGAAGTGGGCGTGGCGAGCTGCAATTGGCGGCGGTCTTGCTCTTGACGGTTGTGGCCCCGGTTGCACTCGCGCAGCAACATCGGACGCACTACCGAATTGATCCCTACGTCGTCCACTCCGGCGTCCACCACGGGGCTGAGAGCGAGACACTCGTCGCCTTCGCCCAGACGATTCATGTGCCGAACGCACCTTGGCTGCGGCTGTCGCTGCGCGATTACGAGCTAGGCCGCGAGAGCTTCATGCTCATTCGCTCCGTGGCGACTGGTGCGGAGCAGAGAATGACCCACACCGCTCTGGAGAATTGGCGCAACAACACCGCCTTCTTCGGTGGTGACGCGCTGGAAGTCGAACTGCATGTCGCCCCCGGCGAGAGGAACATTTTCATCGAGACGAGCGCGGTCTGGGTTGGTCAGCCGCTCGGGCCGGACGATCCAAACTTCGCCGACCCCGAATCCGGCGATCAGCCCGAGGGCGGCGGCGACCCGCCCGAAGATCTGTGCGGCGGCGACAGCCGCGTCGCGTCAACCGATTCGCGAGTCGGCCGGCTGTTCGGCGGCGGCTGCACTGCGTTTCTCGTCGCGAATGGCGCCTTTGTGACCGCCGGCCACTGCGTCGATGGACAACCCGACGGCGTCGTCGATCAGGGCTTCCTCGACACCGTGGTCGAGTTCAACGTTCCGCCATCGCTGCCGAACGGCGCGACTCAGCCGGCGTTACCCGACGATCAGTTTCCGGTCACCGGTATCTACGTCGCCTGGCAGTTCATCGGCATCGGCGCCGACTGGGCCGTCTTCCACGCCGGCCCGAACGCCGACGGCGTCACACCGCAGCAGGCCCAAGGCGGCTTCTTCCGCGTCAGCGGCGCGGCGGAAAGCACGATCGGCCAAACCATGCGCGTCACCGGCTACGGCTGGGACTGGACCCCGGCCGGCACGAGCGCCAACCACTGCCTGGGCGGCTCCAACGCCGGCGCCTCGTGTATCGCAGATGCCCAGTGCCCGGGCGGCAATTGTGTCGCGCCGTTCTGTTGCGACGGGAACCAGAACATGGTCTGTGATTTCAATTGCAATTCGCACAGCGCCACCCAGCAGACCGCAACGGGCCCCTGCACCGACTTCGAAGACAACGGCAGCACCGCCTGGTTCCGGTATGAGCTCGACACGACGCCGGCCACCTCCGGAAGCGCCGTGGTCCGCGAAGCCACCGGCGAAGCGCTCGGCATCAACACCAACAGCGACACCCTCTGCAACGACGGCGGCAACTGGGGCATGACGTTCGACCAGGACGTGCTGCACGATTTCCTGAACGTCTACATCTACGGGCCCGGCGTCGCCTACGCCGATCCAACCAGCTTCTGCGTGCTCGGCTTCTGCTCGGGTACGATCTTCAACCCGCATCCGACGATTTCGGAGGCGGTGAGTGATGTCTCGGATAACGGGAACGTGGTCATCATCCAGGGCAACTACACGGCCGCCAGCGGCAACGTGTTCACTGCCGGCGCCGACGGCAAGGCCATGACGTTCATCGCCCCGTTCGGAGGTGTCGTGATCGGCAACTGAGGACTGAGTAAGGAAACGGTGTCAGACGGTAATGTCGAGCCTTCGCCCGCTTGCTGAATCGCCGGCCGGCGACTGGGAGTTGCCGGCCGTCTGCGGGTCGAAACGCACGTACTCACTCTGGTGCGCAGCGCGGGGCCCATGCAGCCCGCCGCAGGTGGCGCACACAATCGACGCCTCACGGCCGAATACAACAGGCGCAGCTCGCAGCGGCTGAACCGAAGAATAGCCCGATAATGAAACGCTTCCGATGGTCATCGAACGACCTCGAACGTACGATACAAATCATCGGCCAGATCTCTCTGGACTCTGAACTTTGCGCTCTGAACTTTGCGCGTTGAACTTTGCGCTCTGAACTTTGCGCGTTGAACTTTGCGCTCTGAACTTTGCGCGTTGAACTTTGCGCTATGAACTTTGAACTTTGTACGCTCTGAACTCTGGAATCTGAAGTGCTCCGCGGCGGGCACCCGGCCACGTCAATTCGAAGCCGGCGCCTCCGAATACGGCGCTGTAGCCGCAACCCGATGCGCCGCGCCAACCGCAATCGTGCGGTCGTGGTAGTCGTCGCACGGCGTGGAATGCGACAATGCCCGCGCGACATCAAGTCGTCACCTGCCGCGCGACATCAAATGGCTTTCGGCGGGGCTGATGCGGTACGAAGAGGCCGATTCGCGTCGGAGCGCGTGTTTGAGCCTTCGTTCTCGAGAGCTTTGTATCGATCGCGGGCTGGACCGGCCGAGGCATGCTCCGGTATGATGCAGGCAGTCGGCGCGCTGCGCCGACGGTCACGGAGGACCGCGAATGTCAGCCGTACCCGCACTTTGTGGCCGCAATTTGCCGCGGCCGCGCCGCGTTGTCCCAGACGGCGTCGCCCGGTTTCTCGACTACCTCTTTATCGAATGCGGCCTGGCTCGCGCAACGATTGAGGCCTACGGCCGCGATTTGCGCGAGTTCGTGACCGACGTAACCGAGTCCGGCGCGACCGATCTGGCCGACCTGACGTATGGCCAGGTTCAGGCCCATCTGATCGCGTTGGACCAGCGAGGCCTGGCCATCGCCTCGATCGCCCGGCATCTGGCGGCCATCAAGATGTTCCTGCGATACCTGTACGCCCAAGGCCAGATGCGGCACGACTTGGCGTCGCTGATCGAGACGCCGCAGAAGTGGCAACGGCTGCCGCGGACTGTGCATCCGCCGCAGGTCGAGACGTTCCTGGCCGCGCCCGACCCGGCCGGCGAATACTTTCTGCGCGACCGGGCGCTGCTCGAGCTGCTCTACGCAACCGGCATGAGGGTCAGCGAAGTCGTCGATCTGCCGTGCGATGCCGTCAACCTAGACATCGGGTATTTGCGCTGCATCGGCAAGGGCCGCAAGGAGCGCATCGTCCCGGTCGGCCGGCCGGCCTGCTCCGCCGTCGAGCGCTACCTGCACGAGCTGCGGCCACAGTTGTGCAACGGGCACTCGAGCACGGCCATGTTCCTGTCGCGCACCGGCCGCCCGCTGGACCGGACGGCCATTTGGCGGCTGGTGAAGCGCTACGCGACCGCGGCCGGGCTGCCGGCCGACGTGTCGCCGCACACCATCCGGCATTGTTTCGCCACGCATCTGCTCGCAGGCGGGGCCGACCTGCGCGTCGTGCAGGAGTTGCTGGGCCATGCCGACGTGGCCACCACGCAGGTCTACACACACGTTGATGCGTCGCGCCTCAAGGCCATTCACGAGCGTTTCCACCCGAGACCGTGAACTGTGTCCGCCATTCCCGCCAGCGTGGTTCGTAGACCGGAGGCCGCCAGGGGACCCCAACGCCGATGGATCGGCGTTGGGGACCCCAGCCTGCGCCGCCGCGGGCCGCGCTCGGCCGAGTCGCAGGTGCAGTTTCACAATCGCACCGAGCTCGATACGGACCGCCTTCGTGACATGTGCCTGAGCGCCGTGAGCGGCTGGCGGCTGCGCAACCTGCGCGTGTTCGTGCGCTATAGCCGCGGAGCCGATTTCTCGGGGACGTGCTACTTCCGTCGGGCGACCATCTACGTCAACCTCGGCCGGCACGTGCAGTTTCCCTATCAGATGGGCACGCTGGTGGCGCGGGCGGTCACGTCGGGCAATCGCTGGTGGCGGCCACGCATGACCATCGACCTGGCCGACGCCTACCAACTCGCGCTGTTTGTGTTTCTGCACGAGACCTACCACTGGCTGATCCACGTTGCCCGGCGGAATCGGCGTCAGAAAGAGGCCATGTGCGATCGATTCGCCACGCGCGTACTGCTCGACCGCTACGGCACGACGCTTCGCGATCGGTACGGCCGAGTCGTGCCGCGCGACGCCTGGGACTTTCAAGACCTCGACGGGTTCGTAGCCGCAGCCCGCTCGAAGCGACCGGTTCACTCAGTGCTCGGCGTCATGCCACCGCCGCCACCCGCCAGCGTGACCGTCTTGCGGCCGCCGGTATCCGCCGACGGGCAACTACTCTTGTTCCCAGCATGAGAAAGCGCGGACGAGCCCCGGGCGAGACACTCTGTTGGAGCGTCGGCGTCAAGCGCGCCGTGGCCCGCGCCCTAGGCGGGCGGGGTTCCGATCTTGGGCGGCCGCGGCAATCAGAACCCCGGCCGCCAAGGCCGAGGGTCGCGGGCGCCGGAACGCCGCGGGTCAACCGTGTCGCCGATGGTGCGAGACTCAGGAATCATCCGGGTTAGTGCTTGGCGTGACGCCGGTGATCCGTTCGTGGTAGGCGCGGCCCGATTGATACAACTCGATTCGACTTCTGATCTCTTGCATCAAATCGGCGTCGGCCTTGGCTTCTGCCAGCCCGAGCGCCTGGGTGGCTGTTGCGATCGCTTCTTCGAACCGGCCCGCGCAGGCGTAGGCGGCGGCCAGCGTGTCGAGGGCGCGTGGCACACGCTCGTTCGTGATGCGGCACACTTCCTCGGCCAGGCGCACGGCTTCATCCGGATCGCGCCATTGGCTGTCAGGGCAGGTCGCCAAAAGCCACGCGAGCCGGTCGGTAATCGACGCGTCGCCGGGCAGGACGCGAGCGGCTTCTTCGTAGACCGCGACTGCGTCGCCGTAGCGGCCGAGGTTCGAAAAAACGTCGGCCAGCTTTTTGTACGGCCGCGCGTCGTCGGGCCGCAGGAGGATCGCAGCCCGCAGATGCTCGACGGCGGCGTCGAGCTGTCCGCGTTCCTCCAGCGCAGCGCCGAGCCCGTATTGTGTCTCGAAGTGATCGGTCCGGATGGCGAGCGTCTTGCGGAACTGCTCGACGGCGGCCGCGAAGTCCTTGCGGCGATGGAAGATCACGCCCAGGTTGTAGCTGGCCTGCATGTAGCCGGGATCGATCTCGATGGCCCGGCGCAGATGTACCGCGGCCCGGTCCAGCTCATTCATTGTCAGCAGCGCGGCCCCGAGATTGGCGTGGGCTTCGGCCAGGTTCGCATTGAGCCGCAGCGCCTGCTCGAACAGGCGGATCGCGCCCGGTAAGTCGCCCGCCTCGAGTTTCTCGGTGCCATGATGCAGCGTCTCGATCGCTCCCACGGCCAGGTTGGCCAGGTCCTGCCGGAGCGGATCGTGCACGTGCGGAATGTCGTCCTTTTGCTCTTCTGCCAGGTGAAGCTGCTCGGCCGCTTCGTCCATCCGCCCCAGCTTGCGGAGCACCTGCCCCAGGACATAGCGGGCCTTTCCGTACCTCGGGGCGATGTGGAGCGCTTCGACGAGCCGCTGTTCCGCGGCCGCCACGTCGCCACGCTTCAACAACACCTGCGCAGCCCCGCAATAGGCCTCGGCCGCGTCGGGCCGCAGCGAAATGGCGCGTTCGTAGCCACGCAGCGCGGCATCCAACTCGTTGCGGTTCAGGTCGGCTGCGGCCCGCTCGATCAGCGCGGGTACGTCGTCGGGCCGCGCGGCCAGCACGCGATCGAACTCGGCCGAGGCCGCGTCCCGATTGCCGTTGGCGACCAGCACGAGCGCCAGGTAGTAGCGCCAGCGCAAGTCGTCGGGCGCCAGCGCCACGGCCCGCCGGTAGCAGGGCTCGGCCAGCCCGTAGAGCTCGTACGTCTGGAACAGCATTCCGAGCCGGCCGTTCGCCTGCGCGTCGCGCGGGTTGGCGTCGAGCGCCGCTCGTGCCGCGCGAATCTGCTCGGCCACGATCGGCTCGAGCGTCTCGATGGGAAACGGCGGAAGTTCCGGAAGCGAGGCAGCCTCAGGGCCATCGTCCGGAGCCACGGCCGGCCCGGGCGTGTACCTCAACGCCACATAGGCGATGGACGCCGCGATCATCATGATCAGGGCGGCCAGCGCCAGCATGATGATGACGGGCACACGAGGACGCGGAGGGCGCTGCGACGGTGCAACACGATTCGTTACGGCACGCGCGTTCCGTCGCCCTCGCGCAACGTCGTGTGCTTCTCGGCCGGAACTTGCTCGAACTTCTCGATCAGGCCGCTTGGCCATGTCACCGTCACCGCTTGCGGGCCGCGATCGTCGCCCAGACCGAAGTAGACTCGCAGGTCGTTGGCGCTGCAATAGCTGCCGTCGGCATGGACGCGGCCGAGCAGCGCGGGCCGGCCGCCGCGCTCGAGCCGGACGAGCGCGCCGATGGCGCTGCGGTTGCTTCGCGTCCCGACCAGTCTCAGTGCGATCCATGAGCGCCGCTGGCCGATCTCGTTTCGCAGCAGCCGCATTGGACCGTTGTTGTTCGACACGAGAACGTCGATGTCACCGTCATTGTCGATGTCGCCGAACGCCGCGCCGCGCGAGCACTCGACCAGACGCAAGGCCGGGCCGGCCCGCGCCGAAATGTCCTCGTAGCGCGGCGTCTGCTGACCGACGTTGCGCAGCATGAGGTTGGGAAACTCGTACGGATAGGGCCGGTCGGCCGCCTCCTCGACGATCTTGACGGCCCCGTTAGCGATGAGCAAGTCCAGAAAAGTGTCGCCATCGGCGTCGAACCAACCCAGCCCGAAGGCCGTGTACGGACTGACGGCGCCCAGGCTCGACTCGGTCGTACGGTCGTCAAAATGGCCCGTGCCGTCATTGGACAACAGGCGGTTGTGCTCACCCACCAAGTGGGCCAGGAAAACATCTTCATCGCCGTCCTGGTCAACGTCCGCGACGGTCACGCCCATGCCGGCCTCGGCGTTGCCGTGCATGTTGTAGGCGGCCCCGGCCACGAGTGCCGTGTTTTCGAACGTTCCATCCTTCTGGTTGATCCAGAGCTGATTGGCATTGCCGTCGTTGGCCACGAACACGTCGGGCCAGCCATCGCGGTTGAAATCGGCGGAGATCACGCCCAGCCCGCTGCCGAAGGCCTTGTGGATGCCGGCCTTGAGGGTCGTGTCTTCGAACGTGCCGTCGCCTCGATTGCGATAGAGCCGGTCGGGCATGGGCCGAAACGACTGCGGCCCGCAGTAGTCGCGGCGGCTCGAGCGCGTGTGGCAGAGGTGGTTCTCGTTGACGTTGAAGTCGACGTAGCGAGCGACGAACAGGTCGACGAAGCCGTCGCGGTCGTAGTCGAAGAACGCGGCGCTTGTGCTCCAACTCACCACGGTTCCGAGCGTTTCGGGCGCATCGCCGGCCGACAGGGCTTCGCGCGACGCGTCAACGAATCGGCCGTTGCCTTCGTTCCGATAGAGCACGTTGGGGCCATAGTTGGTGACGAACAAATCGGTATCGCCGTCGTTGTCGTAGTCGCCAACGGCGAGGCCCATGCCGTAGCCGGTGTCGCCGACGCCGGCCGTGTCGGTGACGTCGGTGAACCGCAGCTCGCCCGCGTCGAGATCGTTGCGGTAGAGCCGGTTTTTGCCCAACGAGCTTGATGATGCCCGGTCTTTGCCTGCCGCCGGATCGAGCGGCTTGGCCTGGATCGCGTAAACGTCCAGGTCGCCGTCGCCGTCGTAGTCGAACAAGCCACACCCAGACCCGGTGATCTCCGGAAAATAGAACTGGCCGGTCGCACCGGTCGTGTGTACGAAGTCGAGGCCCACGTCGGCGGCGATGTCGACGAACCAAGGATCGATGGCTGGCTTCGCTGTCGTCGCGGATGTTGCATCGACGTGCGGACTCGAGTCGGCCGGCGCCCCACGATTCGAGTCATCGGCCGATTCTCGACAAGCCGAGCCGACGAGAGCACAGATCGCCAGCGATACCGCAAGCTTGACACGCGTGGCACGGGCATCTTGCCCGTGAACCGTCCCACGGGCTTCCAGCCCGTGGACGATTTCCCGTGAACTCAACCGGTCCGCAAGATCGCGGTTCATTGCCTCCGGCGAGTGCTGAGTGTCCTCACCAGGCATATCGCCCGTAGTCATCATGGGGCTGGGCCGCACCCGAAACCATGATGCAGGATGGGTGCCACGCCCGGAGGGCGCGCGATCGTAGCCAGGGCATTCATGCCCTGGTGGCCAAGGCGCCCCGAACCCGCCCGCCCGGAGGGCGGACGAACGTCTTACGACACCTTCGCCCGCCCTGCGGGCGGGGGTGAGGAGATGGGCCTGGTCCAGGGACTGAATTCCCTGGCAACGGTCACGCGCCCTCCGGGCGGATGACCAAGCCAACGCTGGGACGAGAATCCCTTCTATTGCTGGGACGAGAATCCCTTCTCGTCCCCGCATCGCGGGAATCCCTTCCCGCGAGCGTCGAGCGCACGCGCGAGCCACACTCGCCGCCAATGTACGCGGGATGGGAATCCCGCGGATTTGCGTGCGAGAAGGGATTCTCGCACCAGCGGTTGGTGGGGTGCGAGAAGGGATTCTCGCACCAGCGGTTGGTGGGGTGCGAGAAGGGATTCTCGCACCAGCGATTCTCGCACCAGCGATTCTCGCACCAGCGGTTCTCGCACGAGCGACATTGGCAATCGGAAATCGGAAATCGGAAATCGGCAATTTCAAAGGCTTTCGAGAAACGCCAGCAAGGCGTCGCGGTCGTCCGGCGGCAGGAAGAAGTAACGGTCCTGTGCCGGCTGGCCCTCGCCGAAGTGGCTCAGGATCGCGGCGTCGATGGTGTCGGCCGCACCGTTGTGCAGGTACGGCCCGGTGTCGCGCAGCCCCCAGAGCGGCGCAGTGCGAAACTCGGTCGGTGTCGAAATCCCCTGCACCGTGTTGCCCAGCGCGGCCAACGTGATCTCGTGCAGCAGAAAATCGGAATAGGCATTGACCGGCCCATCCGGCGAGTCGAGCGACGGAACGTGGCAGACGCCGCAGCCGATTTCGTCGAAGACCTCGCGGCCGCGATTGATCGTCGCCGCGTCACCGCCGGCCGCGGGTGCGGGCGTTGCAATGTGGCTCACGAAGAACACGATGTCATCAAAGTCTTCGGCCGACCACTCCGGATCGGCCACCGCATCGTCATCATCTGCCGCCGCGTAGACCGAGACATCGCCCGGCAACGTCAGGCCGATGGCGACGTCGGCCATGTAGGCCACCATGTCGCGAAGCGTGGCGAAGGCCGCTTTGCGTCCGAACCGGCCGACGGCGCCATCGACCATGTTCGGCCGGCCGGAGACGCCGTCGAGGTCCGCGTCGTCAGGATCGGCATTGGCCAACAGAACGTCGGCCGGAATCCGATCAACCAGCCCGAGCCCCAGCAGCGATGCCGGCTTGCGCTGCTCGATGATGTTCGCGGCCGGCGGAATCTCGCGCCGGGCTATACCAACCAGCGAGAGCTTCGGTGCTTCCAACCCTTCGGGGAAAACGGTGAACTCCGGCCCCTCGGCCAGTTGGCCGAAGAACACCATGTTCATGTCGATCCGACCGGCCCCGCCGAGAAAGGGTTGACAGTGGCACACGCGGCACGAATCGGCATCGAACAGCGGACCGAGTCCGTTACGCGCTTCGACGTCGTGCTCGAACAATTCGCGGCCGCGATACCAGCGGGCGAAATCGGCCTCGGACAGCTCCCGGTCCGGTCCGCCTGGCTGGCCCACGGCCGGAGCATCGCCATGGCCGGCCGCTACGCCCTCGGCCATAAGCGAGACGAGCAGCGTGCACGTGACCGTGCGCCGAGCGAGTCGATGGCTCAAGATGGTGCCTATTTGGGTTCGCACGCCGATGCTCAAACTCCATCACAGCGAATTCAGAAACGCCATCAGATCGACACGGGCCGCCTCGTCCAACGCCGCGAAACGATCGCGGGCCGCGGCTGCCTCGCCACCGTGCAGCAGGATAGCCTCCTCGAGCGTATCCGCTCGGCCATCATGCAGGAACGGCGCCGTGAACGTCACGCCCCACAGCGGCGCGGTGCGAAACTCACCGCCGCCAGCAAGCCCCTGCACGACGCCGTCGGCCAGCTCAGCGCCCATGTCGTGCAGTAGCAAATCGGTCCAGGCAGTCAGCATGACGCCATCCTCGCGCGGCAAGTCGCGCACGTGGCAGGCGGCACAGCCGATGTCGGTGAACGTCTGCTCGCCGCGCTCGACGAACGAGTCGATCAGCCCGCGTGGCGGCATAGCCAGGTAGCGCTGGTAGGCGACGAGCGCCTGCAAATCAGCGGGCGTCAGCTCGGGATCAGGAATCGTGTCGTCGTTGCCCTCCGGCGGCGGCACGATGATCTGGGCATGCGCCGGCGACGCCCACGAGAATTCATCCAGGAAGTCGACCACGCGACGCCACCAGCTTCGCGAGCCGGCCCCGTTCGACGAGACGCCGCTGACCGGCGCGTCCGTGGTGATGCCCATCTGATCCAGCAGCAGGCCGCGCGTCGCATCCAGCAGCGTGGCCACCTGGGCCTTCGCGCCGTAGCGGCCGACGGCGCCGTCGATGCGATTGGCCCGCCCGGAAATGCCGTCGCCATTGCTGTCGTCCGGATCTTCGAGCGCCAGGATCGTCGCGTCCGAGACGTTCTCGAACTGGCCGATGCCGAACAACGCCGGCGGATTGCGCTGGGCCACGACATCGGCGTCGGCCGGAATGGGGCGCCGCTCATCGACCGTAAACGACAGGAACGGCCCGCGCTGCAGCGGCCCGTATGCCGGCTGAACGAACGTGATGTTGATCGGGGATAGCGTTCCGTCGAGGTTCGTTCGGGCGGTCAGGTACACATTCCGATATCGCCGCGCCGACCCGCCGCCGGCCGGTTGCTCGTGACAAGCGCGGCAGCTCGTGGCATTGAACAGCGGCCCGAGCCCGTCAATCCGCTTGAACGACCGCTCGAATACGGCCCTGCCGGTTGTGAATTCACCGAGCTGAGCGCCCGTCAGGCCAGGAATCGGCTCGCCAAACGGCGCCTCCAGCGGATCGCCACCGTTGGCATTGCCAGGCGCGTTGACGTTGTCGTTGGCGTTGGCGTTCTCGGGCGAATTGGCGTTGCCGCCCGAGTTGTCGTTGCGGTTCACGTTGGCCGGCGCGTTGGTGTTCGGACGCCCGTTCCCTCCACCTCCGCCGCCCGTTGAGCAACCTCCGGCCGCCAACAGGACAAGCACCGGGCAGGCCGTCGAACCACACCACCATGCCATACGCCGCATCGTCCAAGTGTATCGTCGCGAGCGGGTGTCGGGCAACCGGCGCGCCGAACCGACATCGATGGTGGCACGGGTGGCATGGCCAAGCGAAGCGCGGCCATGACGTGTCTTGGCGTGACTTCATGCCCGCGCTGGGGGACCCCAACCGCGATCTGTTTGCGGTTGGGGACCCCTTGCGCTTGGGCATGCCACCCAAGATGAGATGCACCCGTCGATGGCTCGTGCGCCGAGCGAACCAACTGTATGATTTCAACGGCGTAGCACATCTATGCGGAGGTAAGTGAGCGTGCGCGACGACGTGCCATCGGGGGTGGCATGGGCAAGCGATCGTCGCGGCCTTTGGCGACGAGGGGTCCCCAACCGCGGTCTTTCTACGGTTGGGGTCCCCGATCGCTTGCCCGTGGTGCCGAGAGAACGTCGCGCGGTTCGCACGGGCAAGCGAACGGCCGCTTGCCCATGCCACCCGCTTGGACGGCTACGCATCGCGCACGGTGAAGTCGATGCCAACATGCCGGCGACATGCCCTGATCGTGATCATCGCTGGATGGCCGGCGTTGTCGTCGCTGGCTGCCGACGACCTGATGCCGGACCGGGACGACACGCGCATCACTGCCGACACAACCATCAAACCGGGAACGTATCGAATCGCTGATACCAACGACGACGGCGCCATCCATATCGAGGGCGACGGCATCACGGTGGATTTCCGCAACGCCGAGTTGGTCGGTTCGGCCGATGGTGCCTCGCCCGACAGCTTCTCGGGCTGCGGGATCGTGATCCGCGGCCGCAACATCACGATCCGGAACCTGCGTGTCCGCGGCTACAAGGTCGGCATCTACGCCGAGGACGCCGCGGGCCTGACGATCGAAGACGCTGACGTTTCAAACAACTACCGGCAACGATTGAAGTCGACACCGCAGCGCGAGGACGGCAGCGACTGGCTCTTTCCGCACCGCAACGACGAGCAGGAGTGGACGAAGAATCACGGCGCCGGCGTCTCGATCGCCCGTGCCGACCGCGTCACGCTGCGCCGCATCAAGGCCCACAACGGCCAGAACGGCATCCTGTTCGACCGCGTGAGCGACTCAAATATCTACGACAATGACTGTTCGTTCCTGTCGGGCTGGGGGCTGGGCCTGTGGCGATCGAGCCGCAACGTGATCAGCCGCAACGCCTTCGACTTCTGCATCCGCGGCTACAGCCACGGCGTCTACAACCGCGGCCAGGACTCGGCCGGCATCCTGATGTTCGAGCAGTGCAGCGAGAACATCATCGCCGAAAACAGCGCCACGCACGGCGGTGACGGCTTCTTCGGCTTCGCCGGCCACGAAGCGCTCGGCGAGGGCTGGCTCGAAAGGGAGCGTGAGCGCTTGCGGAGGGAATCCGGCAAGCATGACGTTGATGCGCTTGTCGAGTATCCGACGGATCTCTTGACGACCCATCGCCGGCGCGGGAACAACGATAATCTGCTGATCAACAACAACTTCTCGTACGCCGCCGCCCACGGCATCGAGCTTACCTTCAGCTTTGGCAATCGGCTTATCGGCAATCGTCTGGTTGCCAACGCCATCTGCGGCGTATGGGGCGGCTATTCACAGGAGACGCTCATTGCGGGAAACCGTTTCGAATGCAACGGAGAGGGTGCCTACGGCATGGAGCGCGGTGGAATCAACATCGAGCATGGTTCGCGCAACGTCATCAAGCACAACACGTTCAAAGACAATAAGTGCGGCATCTACCTGTGGTGGGACGACGATGCCGAATTATTGACGCGTCCGTGGGCGAAGGCAAACGAACGCGGCTCAACGAACAATTCGATCCTATTCAATCGATTCTCGGGCGAGCCGATCGGCATCCAGCTCCGCCGCACGACCGAAACGCAGGCGCCGTTCAACGATCTGAAGGACCTTCCGATTGGGATCGACGCCGACGATGCCAGCCGGATTCTTTCTGGGCACGTTGCCGGTGAACGATTCGAGCCTCCGTCTTACGTTGTCGCTGGCGACACGCGGCCGGTCGTGGCGCGGAAGCACCTGGCGGGCCGACAGAACATCTTGATGACCGAGTGGGGCCCGTACGATTTCGCGCATGTGGCCCTTGTGCCCGCCAAGCTGAATGGTGGCGAGAGAGCCGTGTTGCAGGTCCTCGGGCCGTCGGGCCGATTTGCGGTCGGCAAGGTGGAAGGCGCTGTGAGTGTTTCGCCAGCGGAAGGGGGCCTGCCCGGCAAGCTGACCGTCATGGCCGACAAGCCGGGCGTGCACGCGTTCACCATCGAGGTCGACGCGGCCGGCCAGGCGCTGCGGGCCTTCGGAACGCTCATGCACGCCGATTGGACCGTCAAGTTCTTCGCCTGGGACGCATCGCACGATCCGCGCGAAGATCCGGCCGCCTGGGCCGAGCTGATTGCCGGCCAGCCGCTCGAAGAGCAGAGGGTGTCATCGATTGACTTCACCTGGGGCGGCGGCGCGCCGTCCAAGACCGTGCCGCGCGATCGTTTCGCCACCGTCGCCGTCACGACCGTGCAAGTGCCGGCCGGCAAGTGGAAGGTCCGCACGGTGTCCGACGACGGCATTCGCGTGTGGGTCGACGATCAGCGCGTCATCGACGACTGGACCTGGCATCCACCGAAGGAAAACGACGCGGAAGTCGAATTCACCGAAGGCCCGCATGCGCTGCGCATCGAACACTTCGAGATCGACGGCTTCGCGCAGTTGCAGCTCTGGATCGAACCGGCTGATTGATCCGCGGTGTGCAACGCCGATTCCGGCATGTACGGCACTGAGAGACTGAGCGACTGAGGCGAGGAATCGTGCTTCGCGTGCCGACCGCCCCGCTCTTCTCAGTTCCTCCGTTCCTCAGTGCTAGTTCCCCGGATGTCCTCCGGATCGGCCAGCCGATAGCTCGTGCTCCGTCCGCCGGCCGGGTTCTTCACCAGGATGCCGCGGTCTAGCAGCTCCTGAATGTCACGCAACGCCGTGTCGGTGGAACACTTGGCGAGCTTGGCGTACTTCGATGTCGTCAAGAACCCTTTGAATCCGTCGAGCAGCCGGTTCATGATCGATCGCTGGCGCTCGTTGACCGGGCGAAGGTTGATGCGTTGCCAAAGCCTGGCCTTATGCAGCACGGCGGCCAGCGTCTGCTCCGCATTACCGATGGCCCGCCCCAAGCAGCCCAGAAACCACGATAACCAGCGCGTGACATCCACGTCGCCGCGCTGCGCGGTCTCCAACTCACGGTAGTACTGCTCGCGCTCCGCCGCGATCTGCGATGACATGCTGTAGAACCGCTCCGGCGTGCCGTCCGCCCGCGCGAGGGCCATGTCGGCGATGGCGCGGGCGATGCGGCCGTTGCCGTCATCAAACGGGTGAATCGTTACGAACCAGAGATGGGCGATTCCGGCCTTGAGCACCGCGTCGACCGACGTTTGCGCGTTGAACCAGTCGACGAACCGCAGCATCTCCAATTCGAGGCGATCGGCCTGCGGCGCTTCAAAGTGGACACGCTCGCGTCCGTAGGGCCCGGACACGACCTGCATCGGCCCGGCTTGATCGGTGCGCCACGCCCCGACCGTGATCCGCACGATGCCGCTGCGACCGCTGGGAAATAGGGACGCGTGCCAACCGAGCAGCCGCTCGTGCGTGAGTGGCGCGGCGAAGTTGCGCGTGGCATCGAGCATCATTTCTACGACGCCTTCAACCTCGCGGCCCGCCTTGGCAAGTCCCGCCACATCGAGTCCGAGCCTTCGCCCAATCGACGATCGCACCTCCTGCGGATCCAGCGGTACGCCTTCGATGGCGGAGGACTGCACCACATCGCTCGTGAGCACGGTCAGACATGCTTGAGCCCGCAGCTCGAATCCGAGCGCCTCCATCTTCCCCAACAGTCGGCCCTGATCATGACGCACGGCCGCCAGTGCCGTACTGAGTGCTTCGCCGCCGTGCGTGAACTGCGGCCAGTCGGGCCGCTCATGGATGTAACTTATTCCCCGCATCTCTTGCGGTGATTGTAGCGGGGGCAGACGTGATAGCCACTATTCTCCGCACAAAATGCGGCGAATACGTTGACTAATCACCGCACCGGTCGTAGGACACGTGATCTGCGGCTGAGCGTCACCATCCCGTCCGGAAGCTAGATTTTAGCTGCAATTACTATCTGATTTACGAGGCTCACGCCTCCAGAACTCGATGATCGGACTTACGGCAGAACTTCGACCGGGTCGCCGACGCGCATGACATCGAACAACTCGTCAACGTCGGCATCGTCGAGCGCCAGGCAGCCGGCGGTCCAGTCGGAGCCGGCCCCGCCGCCGTGGATGCCGATGCCGCCGCCCAGATCCGTCGTCCAATTGGGCATATGGCCGGCTTCGATGGCCCGCTCTAGCACCAGCGCCTCGCCCAGCGAAACCAGGCCGGCGCGCAAGCCCCAGTTGATGGCGGCCCGGTTGGGATAGTTGATGCCCAGGAACCGGCCAAATCGTCCGTCGGGCTTCTTGACCACCACACGGAAGTCGCCCTCTGGCGTGCAGCCGTCGCCAGCCAGCCGCTTGCGACCGACATCGCCAACGCCCAGGCCGACGCGATACGTCTTGATGTATCGCTCGCCGTCGAACAGGTGCAGCCGGCGCGTCGACTTGACGACGACGATCCGCGGCGCTCGGAGTGCGTAGGAGCGGTCGCGCACCGCGACTCGCCCCACGTAGGGGCGGTCTGTTAGTGCAACGCGGCCAGCAGCGAGCCGAGCATCGGCGTCAGCGGCCCCTCCTACGCCCGACACCACCGCCGCCCGCGATAGCATCAGCCCAAGCCCGATGGCCGCGAGCCAGCCGAGTGCGTATCCTCTGACAATAGCCTTTCGACGGGTCCGAGCCACGCTGATCCGCCTCCTTGCGGATGGTGGGAGAAGCCCGCCAGCGCCCCGATGCGAAGTTCTATTCTCGCACAATCCGATGGCGCCGACAACGCCATTATCGGCGTTCGGACGCCTTGATCAAGTATTCCCACACGATCTGTTGCGGACCAGATGATGTCACGCGCGCATCGCTGCCCGAGCGTCCGGGGAATCTCATCGGACACCGAATTAGGGTGGCCCGGCCGGCTGAGTGGCCGCTGGCGGCGAGCCGGCGGGCTGAGTGGGCGCGAGTGGTGGCAGCGGGATCGACAGCGGTTCCGTGGCCCCCTCGATGGCTGCCGGCACGCTGTCGATCGACCAGAGCTGCAGAATCTTCGCCTGCCGCGCAGCCAGGACCGCAGGCGGGAGTTCCAGGAGCGTGGCCGGAACACCCGGGCCGTCGTACGAGCCGATGAACTTCAGCTCACCCTCGCCGATGAGGTATTGCTTGCCCAACGCCCGGTCGATCACTTGTCCCTCGGCCACGAAGTCCTCGAACTGCATCGACACCACCCATTCACCCCCGATCTGGCGCACCCGCTTCACGCCGCCCGGCGTCTGCACGAAGATCGTATCCAACGCGCTCATCCAGATGCCATGGGCGGAGTTGTCAACGGAAACCAAGGTGTGAGATGGGTAGCCTGGGTGCGGCATCGCACCGGGATAATCGATAATGGCAATTCCCTCTGGAAAGAGAATTGCCGCTCGCCCCGTACCGACGGACGTAGGATAAAATGCTACGTCGAGCGCGAAAGTGCTGACCTCCTTAGATGCCGCATCATCGTGGAACTTCAACACCGCTGACGCCGCTGCTGGGGAGGGACATTGAAAAATGATGTATAGGCGCCCGTGCTCGGTATTGAGCGGCTCCGGAACCGTCGCTGTGATGACAAGTGTATCCGCTCCGAGTGGCATTGCCCTCAGCATGTCCCGGAAGCCTGTGGTTCTCTCTTGAAACGCTACGCCGGCCGTTCCGGTCTCGGTAGCCATCGCTGCCGTCATGATTGTCGGCACGACGGTCCCCAAGAACGATGCTGAACAACTCGATCGCGCAACGGCTTGATCCACGACAATTAAATGCTGCTGGATCGGAATCTCTGACGCGGGCTCGGCGCTGACGATGGCAGGGTACAGTGCCAGAGCCACGCTGCACTTGACCAATGTATACATTCCTGACTCCTATTCTACTAGGGATCGTTGAATATTGGCAGATCCACGGACTCAGTCAGTCCGTCGCCATCTCCGGGTGCATTTGGCCGGATGAAGTACACATGCCTCCGATAGACGGGATCATGTGTACCATTTCCATTATAATCAACTCCGTCGGCCGCCTCGTTGATTGTAAAGGCAGGTTCCCAACGCGCGTACCCGGCGATCTCGGCACTCTCGAGGTCTGATTTGGATTCGTAGCTTCGCCCGTAACTCGGATCGTAATAGCGGTTCCCGAACCGAATCACCTGATGGTTCTGAAAGTGCGATTTCGGGTTGCCTGTGTTCTGCCCAGGAAGCCCCGTGAGATCGGTAGCCTCGGAGTACATCCAGGTGTAACTCCAAGGAAATGATGGTGGAGGCCACGGCCACATGAAAACGCCACTCAGACTAACGATATTCCTATGAGTGTACGTCTGGCCTCCGGCCGCGTAGGGTGGAGATGGAGGCGCTGCCAGGAGGGACCACGAAGGCACGAAGAAGTGCTCGTCGGTTACAGTAGATTCCAGCTTTATGTACTCTGCAGAGCCGATGCCATGCGCGCGGATGCATTGGCGGAACAGCCTGGCCCAAGCTCCACACTGCCCATCTCCCGTTGGGCTGTCAAACAGCGTGTACGAACTCGTGTCGCCGACATTCCACGCACCGTAATACTTAAGAGCTATATTGGGTGGTTCGGCACGGAGGACATTGGCAGGACCGGAGCCGGTGCTGAAGTTCGCGAAGATTTTGTCGACCAGAGCCTGGTTTTCAGCCGGCGTGGGCGTCTCGCCGGCCTCGTGGCCCTGCGCCGCACCGCTGCATGCCAAGTGAAACATGGTCCACGTGTACTTCCACCCCGGATCTAGGACACCCGAAACCATCGCTTGCACGACGTAGCAGGGGTTGCTGGTGTTGCCCGCCCCGATCCAAGTATCGCCGTCATTGACGCTCAGCCACCAGGCAACGTTCATCGGCAACGCACTGACAGAATTGGGCATGTCCGGTGTGGCTTGGGCGTTCGTGATCTTGACGTGGTTTGGCTCATCCAGCGTGGCCGTCTTTTCCCAGGTCAGCGTCGCGCCGGTCCGCACGCCACGGATGCGCAGGTCGTCGCCAAAGCTTGTCAGCGCGTCGAGCGGCCTGAAGAACAGGCGCGTCTCGACATAGGCATGCTTGTTGCGGACGAACACGATCGGAAACTGTTTTTCATTGGCGTCGAGGGCATCGCCGTCGGGCAGTTGATCCTCACCGCCGGTAGTTCCGCCCAGATCAACCCACTGCGGCGGTGCGAACGGAACGTCGTGATTCGTGTCGCGGAAGACTTGAAGCAAGGGCGAGTGCGGGAGATACTTGACATCGCGCACGCCCATCTCGAATACGGTAAGCTTCACTGCGTCGGAGCGGGAGTAGATCGGAGCTCCCGTCATGGTGAAGCTGATCGTAACATCTCCGGACGTGGCCGAAACCGAGTCGCCTCGGATGTACAGAACTGACGCCGGCGGCCACGCCTGGTTCTGGCCGCTGGGGATCACAGGACCGCCTATCGTTGCCGCGACCGTAACGCGGCTCGTCGGATAATCAAGCTTCCAGGTCCAGAACTGCCCGTCGCCGATTGGAACCGCGGCCGGCACACTGAGGACGGACCACTGCCCGTTGCGCAGGAGCATCCCCGGATTTTGCATCTCGAGATGTTCGTCCTTGTCGTCGAGTACAGAGTCATTGTTCGAGTCGACATCGATATCGGTCCGAATTACATAGATCGGAACTATCGCGCTAGCGAGGAGGTCATCGCCACAGAAATGCTCAACTTTCAGCAGCACATGTCCCGCTTGCATGCCTTCCAGGCCGAGGGTCCACGGCGGATTGCCGGCCAGCACGACCGAGGGATTGACGGCGTTATCCAGAATGCTTTGACCTGACGCCGACGGGCTATCGAAGACTCGCACGCGGCCTCCATTACCGCTCGATCCGGACAGTCGCACGGAGTGCTCGGCTCCCCACGGCGAGGCGTTGACATTGACGGTGAAAATGTCCGGCACATCGCCGGACCCATTCACGAACAGGTCGGTCATGTCGGCGGTGTTGTTGGCCGGATTGTCCTCGTCGTCGTCGTTGACAAAGACGATGTGCCAACTGGTCGGAGCGTTCGTCGAGATCGAGACCGTGCCGGTGATGTCGACGTGCGTACAACCGGTCAGCGGGTTGCAGCCGTCTATCGTGCAGGGATCGCCATCGTTGCAGTCGATGGGTGTGTTAAAGCAACCGTTACTGTTGCACCCGTCCGTTGTGCAGGCGTTGTTGTCATCGCAGTCGACGTCGCAGCAGGGGTCGCCGCAGCACTCGGGGTTGGCGCAGCACGGATCATTGCAGCACGGATCGCCACAGCATGGGTCAAAGCAGCAAGCAGGGTCTTCGCAACAGGGATCGTCGCAGCAGGGATCACCACAACACGGGTCACCGCAGCACACCGGATCCGTGCAACAAGGGTCGTTGCAGCACGGATCGCCGCAACATGGGTCACCGCAGCACGGATCGCCACAGCACGGGTCGTTGCAGCAGGCCGGGTTTTGGCAACACGGGTCACCGCAGCACGGATCGCCACAGCACGGGTCGTTACAGCAGGCCGGATTGGCGCAGCAGGGATCACCACAGCACGGATCGCCACAGCACGGATCGTTGCAGCAGGCCGGGTTTTGGCAACACGGGTCACCACAACACGGATCGCCGCAACAAGGATCGCCACAGCAGGGGTCGTTGCAGCACGGGTCGGGCTGGACCTCGATGACGACGCCCAGTTCAGCGACAAGGTCGCCTGACTCGCCAAGGTCAGCGGAGACATAGAAGGAGAGCGTGGGTAGGTACTCGCCCACATTCACGACGTAGTCTGTCGTCTCCGTCCGTGTGAATTCCGGATCCCCCACGCTGCGGACCGCATCGTCGACCTTGGCTGTTCCAATCTCGCCCGAAGCCCCGACGACATGCCGAACGCGCTGAACGCGGACAGTTGCGGATGTCGCCGTCGATTGGCCCGGAAGCACCTGAACCAGAACGCGGATGCCGGCGTGGGACTTCCCGTGTATCGTGGCACCTGAGGTCGTCGCGACCGATTGCGCGGACATGTTGAGCTGGAATGCATGTGCCGTCAGCCACGTCAACGCGAGATCCGACCGCGGCTGCAAATCGGAGGTACTGCCGTTGAGCGACGCATCTGCCGCCCATGTGCCGCCGGCGGCGGAAATCGCCGAATCGAGCACTTCCTTCGTTTCGCGCTGACCAGCGCCGTCGCTCGTCTCGCCCTCAGCGTATAGCACGACGCCGGACGCGTCCAATGGCTCCAGCGAGACGTAGATCACAGGGATGCATGGATCAACTTCAAGCTGCCCCGCTGCCGGCCGGAGACTCACACAAGAGACCGCTAGGAACGTCGTTAACCGCAGGATCCTCACCGCGCCAGCCCTCCTTCATGAGAATGCGTATGACTTGACGCAGAATCTAACCGGCCGTTGTTGGCGCGTCAAGTACAGACTCTTGTTTTTCGGACAGCCTGACGCGCGTTTGAACACAATCCGCCGATCCGGCCGACTACCGCTGGGGGGCTTGGACCTGCCGGAAACCCAGCGCGAGCCAATTGTCCGAACCGTTCGCAGACCGGCTCGTAAGGATACAATGGAGTGGTGAATGCGCCAACGGATGAGCGGCTCCTGGCGGACTACCTGGCCGGCGCGCCCGATGCGTTTGACCAGTTGGTGCGAAAGCACTATCAGGAGCTGCATCAGTTCGTGCAGCGGTTTTTGAATAGCGCCGCCGCCGCTGACGACGTTGTGCAGGATGCCTTCATCCAGGTGCATCAGTCGGCCGCCAACTTTGACCCGGCGCGGCGACTGAAGCCTTGGCTGTTCACCATTGCCGCCAACAAGGCCCGAGACCATCTGCGCGCCCGAAGCCGCCGGCAGGAAGTGCCGCTCGACGCGCAGGTGGGGTCGTCGGACGAAGAAGGCGGGCAAAAGTTCGCCGACCTGTTGGCGGACCCGGGCCTGGGAACGCTGGGCGAGTTGGAGCTCGACGAGATGCGCCGGATCGTCCGCGAGGTTGTCGACCGGATGCCGCCCAACCTGAGGGAAGTGCTGACGCTGGCCTACTTCCATCGCTTTCCCTACAAGGACTTGGCCGAGATCCTGGGCATCCCGCTGGGAACGGTGAAGAGCCGCCTGCACGCCGCGGTGGCCGAGTTCGGCGAGTTGTATCGCGCCAAGGTCCAGTCGCGTCAGCGGAGTGGAGCGCGGGCGTCCTCGCCCGCACGGACGTAAAGCGAGAAGCGTTGGATGAAGCGCGGGCCGGATGGCTCGCTGTATGACGGTGGGGAACGACTGATATGCGATCGAACTCGAAGAACATCGACGAGCTGATGCTCGACGATTTGCTCGGTCAGCTCGAACCCGAAGGGCGTCAGGTGCTGCAGCAGCGCCTGGGCGAGCCCGAAGTGCGCCAGCGGGCCGAACGTTTGCAGCGTCTGCTCAGCCCACTCGATTCCTGGACCGTCGAACCTGCCCCGCCCGAACTCGTCACCCGCATCCTCAATCAAATCAGCACCCGCGGAATCCGCCCGATTCGCCCCGCCGCCTCGCATCGCCCGACCGAAAGCGAGAGCTCGGGCCGCCCGCCGGTGCTGACGCTCAAGGAGCTGATGGCCGTCGCAGCCTGCATCACGCTGCTGGTAGGAATTACTGTGCCGAGCGTGTCCGCCTCGCGCGAGCGAGCGAGGCAGGCCATGTGCCGGGCCGGATTGCAATCCACGTTTGGCGGCATCCAGCGATACGCCGCCGACTACGCCGGCTTCTTGCCCAACGTCGGCATTCCGGAGGGCACGTCGTGCGTCCCGATTGCCGGCACCAATGTCCCGGTGCGAGCCAATATGACGAATCTGATACCGGTCCTTCGGCTGCGCTATCTGGCCAACGGCCAGGTGCTCTTGTGCCCGTCGGACCGCGGCGCGAAACCATTCGGCCCGGTCGATTGGAACACGCTGGATCGCTTCCCGACGCCGCCCAGCTACAGCTTGCAGCACATCAGCGCAACGACGCGAATGCCGGACCGTCCCGACATGCCGATTTATAGCGACCCGAACCCGCTCTTTGCCGATGGCCGCGCCGCCGACAAGCTCTCCCCCGCCAAAGCCAACTCTCCGACGCACCATGGCCGCGGGCAAAACGTCCTTTCGGCCGATGGCGCGGTCCGCTGGCAGACTTCGCCGACCGTCGGCCCCGGTGGCGACAACATCTGGCTGCCCGGCAACATCGCCCGGCCACGCGGCAACGAACTGCCGGTCGGGCCGACCGATGTGTTGCTCAAACCGTGATCGCGCGCGACAGCACCTGAGATGAGCGCTTGCGCGCTGCGACCGCCGATCACGATCTGCCCGGTTCACCGAGATGCCTCTTTGTGAGGGTTCGAGTCTGCGGCGGCCGATCGAAGGCCGATCGCTCACGCCCGGCCGAGTGCAGCCGGTCGGCCACCTGCAAGCCCAACTCGGCCCGGTTCTGGGGTCGGTGATCGCGAGAACCTGCGCGGGTGGCCGACGAGGAGCGTCGCCGCTACGGCCTGCGGGCGTCGCCGGTCGGTTCCTGCGGCGATTCGTCGTCGGCCAGTTTCTGCTGGACGGCGCCGCGGCGGAACGTCATCTTGGTGTTGGTGGTTTCGTCGACCTTGAGGACGACTTCGTTGTCGCGGACGGCCACGACCGTGCCGATGATGCCGCCGATGGTCATGACGCGGTCGTTCTTCTTGATGCCGGCCAGCAGGTCTTTCTTCTTCTGCTGCTCGCGCTTGCTGTTGCGGAACATCATGAACATGTAGACGCCCAGGAACAGCAACATGCCGATCCAAAGGGCGTTGGCGCCACCGGGTCCGGTCGGGGCGGGGGCGGTGGTCTGGGCGGATGTCAGGCAGTCGATCAAACGGCTCTCCTTGTGCATGCGCCGGGGCTGGCCGGCAACGCTCGCGACGCGGCGGGCCGCGCCCGGGTCCCGGCCCCGCTGGATCGGGGCGGGGCGTCCGTGCCCCCGTGCCGCGATGGGAAACTTGGCCGTGATTGTCGCGACGATGGCCGTCCGAATCAAATCCGGCTCCGCGCGGCCGCGGGTGGACTCCGGACATGTGCCCGCAACAACGGCGGTTTGGCCGCCGACGGCGCGTGGGTGAAGCTCGCCGGCCGTAGTGGCCGTACGGCTCAGGGCTTACGGGGAGCGCTTGCCTTCAAGACCGCAGGACGTACGCTCGCCGTGTGCTGACATTGGAGGAGATTCTGATCGCGCCGCCCGAGCCGGGCACCGTCGTTGACCCGCGCGAGCTGCTGGGCGGCCGTCCGCACGTCGAGCTCGAGATCGGCTGCGGGAAGGGCGGGTTCCTGGTTCGTCAGGCGACCGCTAACCCGGACCGCGGCTACCTCGGGATCGAGTGGGCCAACCAGATCGTCCACTACGCGGCCGACCGGATGGTGCGGCGCGGGCTGGCTAATGTGCGCCTGATGCGCACGGATGCGCGGCATTTTGTGACTTACCATCTCGCCCTGGAGTCGATTCAGGCCCTGCACACGTATCATCCCGATCCGTGGCCGAAGAAGCGCCATCACAAGCGGCGCCTCTTCCAACCCAACTTTGTCACGGCCGCCATCCGGTCGCTCGCGCCCGGCGCGCGGTGGGCCATCCAGACCGACCATGCCGACTACTTCGCCTGGATCCGGGAGCAGCTCGCACCGCACATCGGCCGCGCACTCGAGCCCGTCCCGTTTGACGACCCCGGTTTCGGCGTGCAGGCCGACCGCACGATGGGCACGAACTTCGAGATCAAATACTTGCGCGAGGGGCGGACGATCTTCCAAGTGGCCTTCCGCCGCAGCGCTGGTTCAGAGGGTGTACCGCCGGTCTGAACACCCGCTAACTCACCGTGCGCGATGCGTAGCCGTCCAAGCCGGTGGCATCGATGCCATGGATGCCATGGGTTTCATCGCGTCCGCACGGCTTTATCGTGCGGTCGCGGTGCTCTTGGTTCGTGGGTAGCGACGCCGCTGGCAGTCAAGGAGCATGACCTCGCCGCGGTCCCGGCGCGCCGGGACGGCACGGCCCCGCCGCGTAGCGCAGGCGTCTCGCCTGCACGTACCGCAGGCCTCTGGCCTGCGAGTCGACGACTGCCGTGCGTCGCGCCCCACGCGCGGCCCGGACTCCCCCCGCGACTCGCAGGCGTGACGCCGGCGGTACGTGCAGGCCGGAGGCC
>Ga0187892_10000969_pt1 | contig 70536 bp, 61 predicted proteins | sample MA1701073metaG_FD_139345 | JGI IMG/M metagenome (GOLD analysis project Ga0187892, IMG submission 139345) | Bio-ooze microbial communities from a basaltic lava cave in the Kipuka Kanohina Cave System on the Island of Hawaii, USA - MA170107-3 metaG ...
AACAGCAAACTGAGTTGGCAAGCAACACACACGCCCTCCCGCTGGTCGGGCTAATGATCCTGATAGCGGGACAACCCAATTCACGTTTTCTGCTTGACATCCCAGGACCTTCTCATGGAAGCCGCGATTGCCGCGTTATTTGCGGCAATCGTGGGCTTGTGGGCAACCTCGGACTGCCCACGATTAAATGCAAACAACGCGTTTAGTCGTGGCGACCTAAGACTTCTAGCATCCGCGTCTCCAGGGAGATCAGTCGGACTTTCGCCGGATACAACCCTGTTTCCGATTGAGGGAAGCCACTCGGGCTTGCTAGAGTACATGACACTTGGGGAATACGGACTCACTCATGAACAAGAATTCCACACAGACGATTTACGATTGCATCGTGGTTGGTTCCGGAGCCGCCGGTGGCTGGGCAGCACAGGAGCTCACGGCCCAGGGATTGAACGTCCTGGTTCTGGAGGCGGGGCCGACGGTGGATCCAGCCCAGGATTTCCGCTCGCACAAGTGGCCCTACGAGTCGAAATACCGAGGTCGAATCGGGCCACGCGAGGATGAGTTTTTCCCGAGCGTCGCCAGTGAGTACACGCAACAGTTCTTTGCGGATCTCCGGGAGCATCCCTACGTCACTCCAGTGGACAAGCCATACGATTGGGTGCGTGCTAAGGTCGTTGGCGGCAAGACGCTGGTGTGGGGACGTGGTGTTCCCAGGTACAGCGACTTGAATTTCAAAGCCCTTAGTCACGATGGTTTCGGTGACGACTGGCCCATCTCCTACAAGGACATCGAGCCGTACTACGACAAGGTCGAGCGCAGCATCGGCGTAGCGGGAGAGGACATCGGGGTCTGGCATGCCCCCAACAATCGCTTTATGAAGCCCTTTGCGCTCACCTGCGGCGAACAGCTCCTGCGGCGTGGGGCGAAGAAACTGGGTCGCCGCGTCGTACAGTTCCCAACCGCAGTGCTGTCGCAAGAACTGGGGGATCGTGCGCGCTGCCATTTCTGCAGCAGCCACAACTGCGACCGCGGCTGTGACAGTGGCGCCATGTTCAACTCGATTTACGTGACGCTGCCGCGAGCTGCCAAGACAAAGTTTTTCACCTTACGTCCCAACGCGATGGTGCGGGAAGTCACGCTGGATGCGGAAGGCAAGGCGCGCGGGGTCGTCTTCGTGGACCGTCTGACCCATGAAACGCATGAGGTGAGCGGCAAGACGGTGATCTTGGGTGCATCGTGCCTGGAATCGACCCGCATCCTGCTCAATTCCAGGTCACGCGAATATCCGCAGGGTTTGGCCAATTCCAGTGGACTGCTGGGACGGTATCTGCACGACCACTTGATGACCGGATCGATCACAGGTTTTGCTCCGCAGCTCTATAACGCCACGGTTGTGAATGATGACGCCAAGCCTTGCGGCTTTTACATTCCACGTTTTCGTAACGTGGACACACGGTTGAAGAGTTTCGTTCGCGGCTATCAGTTCTCAGGCGGGTCCGGTGCAAGGATGTTTCCAGGCTTCAGCAAGGGGCTTCGCGAGTTGTTCGGCACTTCCTTGAAACGAGAGGTTCACAAGCTCTATCCGGCTGTGGTTTCGATGACTGGATTTGGCGAATCCATTCCCAACAAGGACTGCGTTGCCACCCTCGATCCAAAACAGGTGGATGCTTGGGGAATTCCGGTTCTCAAGATTTCTGCTTCCTGGGGAGACAACGAATTGCGCATGGCGCAGGACATTGCAGCCACGGCCGAGGAAACCTTTCGGGCTGCGGGATTTGAGGTGCTGTCGGTGAATCGGGAGCTGTCCAATCCTGGTCGAAGTATCCACGAAACCGGCACGGCCCGTATGGGTATCGATCCGAAGACTTCTGTGCTCAATACCTTCTGCCAGTCTCACGACGTGAAGAATCTGTTTGTGGTTGATGGAAGCAGTTTTGTCTCTTCCGGAAATCACAACGTGACGCTGACGATTCTCGCGCTGTGCGACCGGGCTTGCGGGTATCTTGTCGAGCAGTTCAAGAAGGGCAGCTTCTAGAGATTGGTCCACGAAGAACACGAAGACACGCGAAGCAATCTCGTCATTGTGCTCAGCGCGTGGTCAAGGACGAGTGCGAGCACGAATGCAAGTTAGGCCCGTAGCCAAAGTCTATGACCAAAGTGCCCACGTTTGACCAGCTGATGAATCCCCTTATCACGGCGTTGCAAGACTTGGGTGGCTCCGGCTCCATTGACGAGATTTACGAACGCGTTATCCAGAATCTCAAGTTCTCGGAGCAAATTCTCTCTGTCCTTCACGACCCCGAGGCCAGCAACCAGACAGAGGTCCACTACCGACTCGCTTGGGCGCGCACCTACCTCAAAAAGTACGGTGTGCTCACCAACTCCGCCAGAGGCATCTGGACGCTTGCCAAGCCCGACCTAACGACCGTTGACCCCAAGAGAGTCGTCAAGACAGTTAGGGAGAACGACAAGAAAGACAAACAAGTCAAGACTAAGCCCGGCACCCCGCCCGCAGCGGAAGAGACCGAGGCTCCTGACGAAGCTCAGACCTGGCGCACGAAGCTGTACCACATTCTCACCAAGGTTATTGACCCATCGTCTTTCGAGCGCCTCATTCAACGTCTTCTGCGCGAATCCGGCTTCGTTCAGGTCGAGGTGACTGGGCGGACTGGTGACGGCGGCATCGACGGCAAGGGAATCGCACGAATCCACGGATTTATGAGTTTCCACGTCGTCTTCCAGTGCAAGCGGTATCAGGGTATTGTCTCGGCTAGCCACATCCGCGATTTCCGCGGTGCAATGGTGGGTCGGGCCGACAAGGGGCTTTTCATCACGACCGGTACCTTTTCGCGTGACGCAGTCAAGGAAGCCACCCGTGACGGTGCCCCGCCGATTGACCTCGTTGACGGCGACCAACTCGCCGACAAGCTCAAAGAATTTAGCCTCGGCATCCAAACAGAAATGATAGAGAACGTTACCGTAGATGAAGCATGGTTCAAGAAACTCTGACGGATGAACGGCCCAACCGTCGGCTCAAGCTGACCCTGCCAGCGCGTTCTTGTTGGGATCTATAGTCTCACTAAAATTCTATCGGAGAACCATGCAAACCATTCTATCTCGTCGATCACTTCTCCAGTTGAGTGCTTTGGCTGCGATGTCTCGAAGGCAGGCGAAAGCAGCTTCGCCTCGCCTCTCTCGTGCCGTTCGTCCCGGCCGAACTGAATCGACAGGCAGTGCTCCGCTGCAAACCAACGGTCTATTCATGCATGCCTGGGATTTGAAGGACTCAGGCGCTGATACGGTTATGGCTTGGATGCGCGATTCCGGTCTCAACCAGATGACAATTGCTGGTTGCTACCATTCGGGTTGGTTTGTCCATCCTCACAGCCCACGACGCGCCTACATGACAGAAGGCAGCGTTGCTTACTTTCATCCTGATAAGAAGATCTTCAGGGGTTCTCCCATCAAGCCAATTCTGGCCAGCTTTGCCAAGGACACAAACTGGCTGGCGGTGGCTGGCAAGCTCTTGGACAAGTATCAACTCCAGATGGTTTCCTGGACGATTGGGACGCACAACACTCACCTGGCGCAGAAGTACCCTGAATACGCCCAACAGAATGTATTCGGTGATGTGATTCCCCACGCTTTGTCTGTTGGCCATGATGCGACGCGGGCATACTTGAAAGCGCTTTGTCGGGATCTGGCGGTGAACTATCCGATGTATGGTGTGCAGTTGGAATCGTTCGGCTGGATGGGCCTGAGGCATGGGCATCACCACGAAAGGGATCTTACAGCCCTCAGTCCGCTCGAGCAGGAGCTCCTGGCCATGTGCTTCAATCCTGAGACGGTGCGTAAGGCCAAAGCCGCTGGTGTGGACGCGGACAGGGCGCGCGAAGTTGTGAAGGTCACACTGGAAGCGGCGTTCAAGGAGGCCCCCGATCGGCCCAAGGGCCATCCTGCGTCCATGTCTGAACTGGAAAGCCGGTCGTCCGATCTCAAGGCCTACAACCGATTTCGACAAGAGCTGGAAGATTCAATCATTGTCGAGATCAAGCAGGAAGCGCTGAAAGGCACTTCGTGCAGGATGCTGCTCCAGGGCGGCTATCAGAAGGAAGTGGCTCATGTGGCGGATGGGTTTGCCTCCGGTGTCTATGGGAAGCTGCCAGCGGAAGTTCTAAAGATTGTAGCGCAGGGAAGAGCCCGGATTCCGGCGGACTGGAAGGGAGACTATCCTTGCTTTGTACGACTGGGCATGGGTGTCCCGGCGAGCCAGGAGCAACTACGCGAGATCGTGGTAGCCCTGAAGAATGGAGGTTCGACCGGGCCAATTTTCTATAATTACTCAGAATCGCCCGCGAAGATGCTGGGTTGGATTAAGGGCGCTCTGGATGGACTGTAATTTGTAGTTACATCCTGACGGTGCCTTGTCTGGCGCTGAAAGTTTTTGCCAACTTTTCCAAGGGGGATGCTGCGCTTTTTGCCGGGGACCCCCTCTTGATCTTCCCCGTATGCGCTTCGCAAGGGGGAGAGAGTTACTTCCCCACCTCAGAAGTCACTGTAGGCATCACAAAGTACCTCAGTCGGAAGCCTACCTTGCGCACCAGTTTTCCTACCGTATGGAGTTGTTCGGCGGACAGTCAGCCGTTCTTCCGTACCTGCAGAGCGCAGGAACAGGCGGCCAGCAAGAGGAATACCGGGAGAAGAGGAAGCAGCCAAAGCCAGCGCCACGAGTATCTGCGCTCTGCGTCAGGTTCTGGTGTCACAGAGGTAATCTGGGGCTCGAACGAAAAAGGCCTGGTGTTCGTTCGGGGTTTGAAGGATTGAATGGAAATGATTTGAGCACGCATAGAAAGGAGAAAGCCGTCCATCTACTGAAAATCGTTGTAACGGGCAACTACGGTTGGAGATGCCCAAAAGCTGGACGCGAGAATACGGGCTACCGTCCCTCAGAGGAGACTCCTGGGTTCTGAAGGCTTACTAGTTCTGCATCCGCTTCTTGGCGCGGCAGGCGTCATCTTCACGAACCATGGTTTCGAACTCTGGCTTCTGCGCGTCGGTCAGCTGTTCCCGGATGCGGTCCCGAGTCTTGGAACGAATGGCTTCAAACTGGGGTTTCACGGATTCATGCAGGGCGCCAAACTGCCGATGCGTTTCGTCCAGAATGACCTTTAGTTGGGCCGTCTGTTGTTGGGACAAATGAAGGCGAGCGTTCAGCCTGTCAACGAACTTGGCTTTGCCAGGTCTTCCGGCCGTTTCGTGAGGAGTGGCGAACTTCCTGGATACAATCGTTGTGCCCAAAGAGGCACCGACAATCGCGCCCAAGAGAAAGACAATGGACATTAACGCAAGGGCTTTAAATCTTGAGGGGCTCATCATTTGGATTCCTTTCCCACTTCCTGCGGCAGAGTCTCCGCTTCCAGCAACGTGGACACAACCTGCTCCTTATCTTGCGAAATCTGTTCGGAAAACACAGCGGCAGCTTCCTGGCCCCACTTCGAAGACAATTCCAACGACGTCTCCAACAGTGGCTCCTCCGTTAGCTGCTGCGCATTCAGTTCAGAAGTGATTTGTGTGTAAGCCAAAAACCCCAGGGCAATGGCGAGTACCGTCATCAGGGGCACGGCCTTCAATGCCACCAGGCGGAGCGGACTCCAAAAAAAATAGTTTTCCCGCTGTTGCTCAATCGCCAGAAAAACAGACAGGGCAAATCCGGCTGCGGGAGCCGGGGCTTCAGCCAGACTGGAAGCGCGCAGGATGTTGGCAGTGAGTCGAATGGTGCGCAACTGCTCCTGGCAGTCGCGACACATGGCCAGATGCTGCTCAAGATCCTGTGTCATCTCGGCCGATAAGCTGTTCTCTGCGTACTCTTCAAGCCAGCCCTTCAGATTTTGATGACTCATACTCGCTGTTTCCCTTTTTCTCTCTTGCGATTTTTCTCGTAGACTGCCTTCAACTGATTGCGGGCCCGAAACAAGCGGAGCTTGATCGCGCTCGCAGAAGATTTGAACACATGAGTCAACTCCTCAATTGACAGATCTTCGATTTCTTTCAGGATCAGCAAAGAACGATCCTTGGGAGGCAACACGCTCAAAAGCCTCTCTGCCGTCTGTCTGATTTCCAGTCGCTTGCTGATGTCCAGGTGACGCGGCTGTGTGATGGAACCGAATCGTTCGAAAAACGCGGCCTCTTCGTCGGAAAGGTCCGACTCAGTGACTTGAGCCTCCCGTTTGCGCTTTCGCAAATAGTCATAGCATTGATTCACCGTGATGCGATACAGCCAGGCTTCAAAAGACGCCTCAATCCTGAACTGTGGCAGGGAGAAGTAGATCTTGGTGAACACTTCCTGAGCAATGTCTTCAACTTCGCTTGGCTGCCGCACCATCTGGTAGACGAGTCCAAAAACTCGACGCTCGTGCTTCTTAACAAGCAATTCGAACGCAGCTTGGTCCCCCTGCTGACACCGCTGGATCAGTTCCTTGTCAACCGTCATGGGGCCAGGCCTTCTGACCTGGAGCATCGCGATGTTTCCCATGGTTCTATTAACGCATGCTTACAGCATATGGTTACATGGAATTTTCCTGGACCAACGGTCCTCTTCGCGGCTGGCATGCCGCTGATCCAGGAATCCCTGGGACCAGCTCTTGGCGAGGAAACTCAGACTTGGATTCTGAGGCTCAGTGATGGCCTGAGAGAAACTCGCCGAGTCGGGCCATGGCTGGGTCGAGAACACTGCGGTCGGCGGCATAGCAGATACGTATGGAACCTTCCCCGCCTTTTCCGAACGCCACGCCAGGTGCCAGACCAACACGGGTTTCCAGTAGCAGCTTCTTGCAAAACCCAAAGGAATCGTCCAGCCCCTTGATTCGCGGAAACAGGTAAAAGGCGCCGTCGGGCTTGGGAAGAACCACCCGAGGCATGGATTCCAATGCGCTTTGACAGAAGTCCAGATTTTCTTTCAGTCTGGCAACCATGGATTTGATTTCAGCCTCACCCTCCCGCAGGGCCGCTTCTCCAGCCTTCTGAACCATGGATGGTGCATGCGAGATGATGAACTCGTTCATCTCGGTGGCCTTTCCAACCAGGTCGCCGCGGCCCGCCACCCAACCCAGACGCCAACCGGTCATGCAGTAACTCTTGGAGAATGAATGAGCTACCACTACCATGTCGCTGGGTTGGCACTTCCTCAGGATGGATGGAGCTACATGACCGCGGTAATACAGTCGTTCATAAACCTCATCGGCCAGCAACCAAAGACCTTGCTTTCGGCAGAATTCCAGCAGCCGCGTCTGGTCTTCCTCGGTTGCCACCCAACCCAGGGGATTTGAAGGTGAGGTGTAGACTAATAGGCGGGTTCTCTCAGTGGTGGCGGCCTGAAGCGCGTCGAAATCGATCTCGTAGCGAGTGCCGTGGAGCAGCAAAGGGACTTCCTTGGGCACGGCTGAACAGAGACGGACGATGGCAGAGCCGTTTGGCCAGGCTGGGGTGAGTACCAAGGCCTCGTCACCCGGATCCAGCAGGCAGCGAATGGCGACGTTCAAGGCCTGGACACCGGACGCGGTGACAAGAATCTCAGACTCCGGGTTCAGCGAAACCTGATGGAGTTCGCGGTATTTTTCGGCAATCGCTTGTCGAAGGCTGGGCAGTCCTGCATTGTGGGTGTAGAACGTGAATCCCTCTTGGAGCGCGCGAGTGGCAGCATCCTTGATGTATTGGGGAGTCGGAAGGTTGGATTCACCAAAGTAGAGCTTCAATACCCCATCCATCTTGAAGGCAAGATTCGCTAACTCACGAATCCGCGACGGCGGTACGTCGAGAATGCTCCGGGCAAGCTTGGATTGAGGCATGAAACCACCCTTTCTTCGGTCGTACTTGTTGCCCTTGTCATGCGGGACGCTGATCCTCAAGCAGCCTCTCCAGGCGGTTCTCCAGCACGTTGTCTGACTCGAAGTCTTCGATCTCAAGGTAGTGAGCCGCAGCGGTTTCCAGAGCCTTGCGCGGGACCAAGCCAATCAATTGGCTGCCAGCGATCCCTACGCCGTGTTTCTTGGCCTCCAAACGAACCTGCTCGAACACCTGGTGCATGGGAGTCTTCTCGAACGCAGTCAGATTCATGGAGACCTGGGCCTGATTCCGGGCTCCTAGTTCTATGCCCAGAGCCTTCACGTGAGGCAGACCGCCGTTGGATTCGCGGATGGTTTTGGCAATGGCGCGGGCAATCCGGACGTCAGATGTGTCGAGATTGATGTTGTAGGCGATCAGCACATTCCGGGCGCCGACCGCAGTCGCGCCTGCGCTGGGGTGGAGTTGAGCAGTGCCGACATCGGGTTGGCGACCGGAAGTGGATGCGAGATCCCGCCGCAATCCCTCAAACTGGCCCCTTCGGATGTTTTCCAGGCGGACCCGATCCGCGTGCTTGGCTGCAGCTTCGTAAAAATAGACGGGCACCTGAAATCTCAGCCAGGCCTGTTCACCCACATAGTGAGCAATGGAGACGCAGTCCTGAAGACTGACATGACTCAGAGGGACGAACGGGACCACGTCGGCTGCCCCAATTCGCGGATGTTTGCCTGAATGGCGATTCAAATCGATGAGCTCAACTGCTTTTCCAATGGCCCGGAGAGCTGCTTCGCCAATGCTATCCTTTGAACCCACAAAGGTCACGACCGACCGGTGATGGTCGACATCCATCTGGAGATCCAGGACGTGGACCGCCTCAACCGATCGAATGGCTGAGACGATGCCATCCAGGACCTTGAGATCGCGCCCCTCGCTGAAATTAGCCACGCATTCAACCAGCGTTTTCATTCGAAATAACCGCGATAGGCTGCCGGGAAAGACTTGGGGCGGCCCTGGGAGTTGAGTACGACATGCAGCGTGCTGCCGGTCGCAACGATGGTCTGCGGATCCTTCCTAACGATCTCATAGACAAACCGGATGGTCCGCTTGCGGAACTCTTCCACCCGTGTTCGAATCAGCAACAGATCGTCGTAGCGAGCTGGCGTTCGGTACCGGCACTGGGCTTCAGCCACGGCCAGGTAAGCGTCGTTATCCCGCTCAAAATCTCGATAAGCGAAACCGCGTTGTCGGCAGAATTCGGCACGCCCCACCTCAAACCAAACCAGATAGTTGGCGTAGTAGACCAGACCCATCTGGTCAGTCTCAGCGTAGCGTACCCGAACTTCTGTGGAAACCCAGGAATTAGTAGAGATGGGGAACTCAGGTTCGGCGGGGCTGGATGGACCGGAAGTCATTGCATCGGGCAGACAAGCTTGGGGCGAAGCTTCGGTCTCGGGGGAGATTCGGCGAGGCTCTCAGGCTTCAGAATCGCCGAAAGTTGAGGTCTGAACCCGCAGACCGAATCAGGACTCGGTCTGCGGAACAGGCGCCCAATGGGCTAAATAGTCCACACGGTCTATTTCTTGGGTGCAGCCGGTGCTGCTGCGGGAGCAGCTGCAGGTGCCAAAGCAGAGTCTACCCGCTTGATAATGTCTTCGGTGATGTCGATTCCCGGGTCCGCATAGATCAGCTGGGAATTCTGATTGGAAGAATCGACGATGATCGTGAAGTTGTTTTCTTTGGCGTATTGCTGAACCAGAGGCCCAATCTTGTTGCCAATGCGAGCAAGAATCTCATTCTGCATCTGGCCGAACTCCTTTTGCGCATCGTCTGTCGCGCGCTGCAATTCGGTTGTCTTAGATTCGATGCTTTTGCTCAAGGCCAACCGCGAGTCATCGTTCAGCGTGCGTGCCTGGCTCTGCAACTGTTTTTGCAACTCCTGGATCTCGTTATTCTTCTTCTCCAACTCTTCTTTTTTGGCAGTAGCTTTCTTTTCAAAGTCACCTAATGCTTGCTTCCCTTCAGCGCACTGAGAAATGGCGCTGTATACGTGCAGCACGCCAATCTTTCCTGGAGTTCCTTGGGCGAGCAGGCGGTAAGGCACTATCAGCGCCAGGGCGGACAGCCAAAGCACGCATTTCCTGTTGATCAACATCGTTACTCCTTGTTGAAGTGAAATATGGGCAGGGCTGCCCAAGACCCGTATCATACACGGCCTTGGCGCGCTTTGGCTAGAGCGGATTTTGGGATGTATCCTGATCACGAGGGCAGGATGTCGGCCGCCTTCGCGGGCATGACGGTCAGGACAGATACCAGGCTTCAGCCAAATATCTTTCCCGCACCGGCCAAAATCCAGTAATCCCTTCCAAGGAACCCATGTTGCCGTCTTGACTTCACTTGACGGGTCCAGAATAGAATAGGCTCCTCCTACTGAGTCCGTGGTCTTCGATGAAACTAGTCCTTCTCGCGCACACCGATGTTTCTCAAAACGCTGTCTATCGAGGCATGTCCCAATTTCCGGGGCGCATTGCAGAAATGCTGGATGACCGATCGCCAGGATCACTCTCGGTCGCGGGGAGTCTTGAACTCTTAAGCAACTTGGACTCAGGTCAGAAGCGATCGGTGGGGCTGGCGGCGTCTGTGGACACTCCTGCGGCGCTTCTTGAGGAAACCGATGGCCTGGTTCGGGCATTGGCTGACGCTGGGGCGTTGTTTGTTGGAGGTTTTCATTCGCCGCTGGAGCGGAGGTGTCTCGATCAGATGGTCGTGGAACAGTCCCCAACCGTTGTTTGTCTGGGCCGGGCATTGACCGACCTCAAGATTCCAATTGCTTGGCTCCAGTCATTGAGGGAAGGGAAACTGGTTCTGGCCTCTGCCTGCGGACCGTTGCAACGGCGGGCGACAAGGGAATCAGTGCGAGTGCGCAACGATTGCGTCGGGGCATTGGCCGACAGCCTTGTAGTTCCTCATGCCTCGGTGGGAGGCAAGACCGAGGCTTTGTGTCGCGAGGTCCTCAAAGCGGGAAAAACAGTCTGGACTCTGAACCACGCCGGCAATCGAAATCTCGTAGCGCTTGGGGCAAAGCTGGCAGCGGCCGGCAGGGTCTCGGAAATCCTCACCTCAGGCCGCAAGGGTCTGGCAGCGTTTTCACAATCGGGTGATTGACTGCGTTTCGGACGGTCGGAGATCCAATGGACTCAGGCGGATTTCTGTTCCCTCATTTACCTTCCAGAGGTTGCATTCGACAGGTTGGCCTCTACGTGAAACTCGACTTTCACCCCCAGGACCTCCTCCAGCAGTGTCTTCCGGATGTCTGCGGTATAAATCTCAAGCGAGGGAATCACGCCTTGCGCTGTTTCCAAATGAACTTTTAAGGTTTCGCCGTCGGGCTCGCAACGCAGATCCGTGATTATGCTGGTGTGTGTCCGGTTCAAAGCATCGGCGATTCGCAGGATGCCCGCTAGTTTGCGCACAATCATCTGGTCTTTCACGCTGAGTCTCGCGAATTCCTCATGCTTGGGTTTCGGCTCGCTCTTGCGGTGGTAGCGCGCGACTTGAGCAATGATCTCGACCTCACGACTGTTGAAGCCGGTGAGGTATTCTGAATTGCGAATGATGTAATAGGAGTGCAGGTGGTGTTGGGCGTGGGAAATGAAGAATCCAACGTTGTGCAGGATACCGGCTGCCTGCAGGTATTCGCGATTGATGTTGTCGAGTTTGTGGAGACCGCCCAGCTGGTCAAATAGCCGGAGTGCGAGTTTCGTGACTTGGTCCGAATGATCTTTCTCGTATTGGCAGCTTTCTGCGAGATGCAGCACGCCCTTATAACGGATATCCGTTAGTTGGTGGAGGCTGCTGCCCCGAGATTTTTGGATGGCGTCCAGGATGACGCCTTCCCGCAACGCAAAACCGGAAACCGTCATTTGCTCGATCTTCATTTCTTCGAACGCCTGCTCAAGAATGACGGCACCACCCAGAATGATGTCGGCTCGTTTTGGATCGAGGCCTTCGACTTTTTGGCGCTTTTTCACTGTGTCGGCCTTGGCCAGTATCTTGATCACTTCGGCCAACTCGGAGCGCGAGAACACAAAGTTGCTGAGAGAGCGTGTGGGTTCCTGCTTGCGAAGCACTTGAACCATCTGTGCGATGCTCAAGATAGTTCCTGAACTACCCACAGCCATTTCGAATCCGTGCAACCGAACGCGGCGGGCCATGGGGTTGATGTAGGCCTTCACATGCTGGCGGCACTTGTTGATGTGTTTGGGTTCGATTGGCTCATCGTTGAAAAACCGGTCTGTCATTCGGATGGCGCCAAGTTTGAGGCTGTTGGCATCGATGATCGTCCCCGCCTGTCCAATCAGGAATTCGGTACTTCCACCGCCAATGTCAACCAGGAGGATCTTCCTTTCGAAGATCGGCAGGGTCTGTAGAACTCCCAAGTAGATCAACCGTGCTTCCTCGAAACCGGATATCACTTCAACTTCAATGCCTGCCTCCTGCTTTGCACGTTCCAAAAAGTCATCTTTGTTGACGGCTTCGCGCACAGCGCTGGTGGCTACCGCGCGAATGTCGGCCTGGGAGATCTCGGCGATCTGACGAAAGCGCTTCAAAGCCGCAATGCCCCGGTCTATGGCGTCGTCTTTGAGAACCTTCATATCCTTCGATCCAGACCCCAGGCGAACCACTTCCTTTTCCTGGGCCAGGATCTCGAATCGGTCCGAGTCCTTAAGTTTGACGACGACCAGATGGAACGAATTGGTCCCGATATCAATTGCAGCCAGGGCTTCAGTCATGGAGTTCATTGGATACAGAAAGAACGAAGCGTGCCGTTAAGGAACGGTTCACTCATCTTCTCGCATAGAACGGAAAAGTGACGCAAGGGGAAAGTTGCGACGAGGACCGCTTTGTTTGGGACGAGGACTTCTCGTGAGCAGATGCCTGCTTCGGGACCTCTGGCAAGGGGGGCCGCCAGCTCTGTTTGCCAGGACATCGTTTCAGACTTATGCAAGAATGCGTTTTGTGATCAACAGAGTTTCCGAAATCGAAGAGAAGTTGCACGCCCTGGAGGCGAGCCCCGGTCAGACCCGCGAACGCGTCGATCTTCTGAACAGTCTGGGATGGGAGTTGCGGGTGGACGAAGACTGGCACCGGGTGCTGGAATTGGCGCGACAGGCCAGGCAACAGTCGGAAGCCTGCGGCTATCAACGCGGGATTGCGGGCAGCCTGCGAAACACAGCCTTTGCCCACTATCTGCTGGCCGACTTGGAGAAGGCGATTGCCGAGGCGTTTGAGTCTCTCGAGATTTTCCTCGAAATTGGAGACCGCAACGGCGAGGCTCAGGCGCGCGCGATTATCGGCTTTGTCTACTGGACACTGGGCAACTACGACCAGGCGCTGAAGGAGGGATTTCAGGCGTTACGCGCAGCCGAAGACCAGGGTGACAAATGGGGCATGGGTTGGTGTCTGACGCTCATTGGAGGGGTCTACCAAAGCCTTCACGATTTTGAGCAAGCGGTTCGCTATCACCAGAAGAGCCACGCGGTCTTCGCCGAGATTGCCGACCCGTTGGGTGAGGCACGTTCCCTGATCGGAATTGGCGCAGCTTTCCAGGCGATGGGACAGACCGGCAAGGCGCTGGAATGCATCCAGCAAAGCCTCGAGACTTTTCGAGGTATCGGCAACCGGATGGGAGAGTCGCGAGCTCTCACCGATCTCGGAGTGATCTACCAGGAGCAGGGCCGCGACGATGAAGCGCTCGAGCTTCATTTGGGAAGCCTCCGTATTCGTGAGGAAGCCGGCAATCGCCAGGCTGCGACCACGAACCTTCTCAATCTGAGTCGTCTCTACCTCAAGCGCAACGATTGTGGCAAAGCCCTCGACGCGGCCCGCAAGGCTCTATCAATTGCAGAGCAGATCGGCGCCAAGCCCAAAGCCTATCAGGCCCACCAACTTCTCTCGGAGGTTTACGAGCGGAGCGGCGATCTGGCCGGGGCTCTGCGACATGAACGCATCTTCCAGCGTTTGCGTGAGGAGGTTTTTAGCGAAGAGGCCAGTACCAGGGTTCGCAATTTTCAGATCAGTCTTGAGACCGAAAGGAGCCGAAACGAAGCGGAGATTCACAGGCTGCGGAACGTTGAGCTCAAGGCGAAAAACGAGGAGTTGGCACAACTGCTGGAGGAGCTTCAGGCTACCCAGACGCAGTTGATACAGAGTGAAAAGATGGCCGCCCTGGGCAAGCTGGTGGCGGCTCTCGCCCATGAGATCAACTCCCCGCTCGGTGTCATCCAGAGTGCGTTTGATCTGTCTCAGCGGTCCACCGACAAGATTCTGCAAGCGATTGAGGTGGCCTCTTCGCTCGATGAACTCCGGCGCAACGAATCGCTCGTCAAGTCGGCTGCGGCTTTGCAGGACAACCAGCCTGTGTCCACCACCGCCGTGGAACGGGTGATCAAGATTGTGCAAAGCCTGAAGGGCTTTGCGCGGTTGGATCGCGCTGAATACGCTCTCATCGATCTCGACAGCGCCCTGGGAGACGTCCTCACCCTGATCCAACCGACGCTGCGAAGAGGCGTTAGCGTCGTCACGAACTACGGCCAGCTTCCCGCGTTCTATGGCAATGCTGCCGAACTCAACCAGGTCTTTATGAACTTGCTGCAGAATGCAGCGCAATCGATCGAAGGAGCCGGAACGATCTTCCTCAGGACTTTCCTCGAGGCGACCGACGTCTGTGTTGAGTTCACCGATACGGGAAGAGGAATTCCTTCTGAACAGCTGAAGCAACTGTTTGATCCGGGAATCAACGCGAAGGGATCACGCGTTAAGGCAACGATGGGGCTCTTTAGTTCCTTCCACATTGTCCGTAAGCACGGGGGGATGATCCGCGTCGCCAGCGAGCTGGGAAAGGGCACCACGTTTATGGTGCAGCTTCCCATCGGAACGCCGGCACCTGCGCCGAGAGTCGCTGTCGTGTGACTCTAGGTGGGGTTACCTTCCGATGGTCGTTGCTCGCGAAGCACCAACGGGAGGCGCTGGATCTTTACGGTCCCGCAAAAAGTACAGTATGGTACGACGTAGCTCCGTTCCCCGGCGGCTTCAGATAGTCTGTGCCAGGTGAACCGAGCCGTCGTCGATTGGCTTCCCACGGCCCGAAGCGGGCAGGAGTTCCCTTGTGTGGAATCAACGAAATCCGATGGGAGATTTGCACGGCTAGATTTGAGGTCGCCGGTCAGACCCCGCGCGCCTTGTTTGCCTTCTTCGTTCTATTCGCAGCCCTATTCAATGCGAGCTGCTCCGTTCGCCGCTATGCGATCAACAAACTGGGCGATGCCTTGGCTGACACCGGCACCACGTTTGCCTCGGATGACGACCCAGAGCTGATTCGTGGTGCGTTGCCTTTTAGCCTGAAACTGGTTGAGAGTCTGCTTGCAGAGAGCCCGCGCCATCAGGGGCTGCTGCTGGCGGCGGCCAGCGGTTTTACGCAATACAGTTATGCGTTTGTCCAGCAGGATGCAGATGAGATGGAAGCACGGGACTTGCGTGAAGCCGAACGGCTCCGGACCCGTGCCAGACGCCTCTATCTTCGGGCCAGGAACTATGGAGTTCGTGGACTGGAGATTCGCCGCCCGAATTTTGGTTCGTCGCTTCGTCAGCATCCAAAGCAGGCTGTCAAGCAAGCTTCGCTGGCCGAGGTTCCGTTGCTGTATTGGACCGCGGCTTCGTGGGGGGCAGCCATTGCGGTTTCGAAGGATGATCCGGAGCTGATCGCTGACCTTCCTGTTGTCGAAGCACTCATCGATCGCGCACTCGAGCTCGACGAGAACTATGACTCGGGCGCAATTCATGGTTTTCTCATTACCTACGAAGCCGGCCGGCCGGGTGGGGAAGGGGATCCTTCCGAACGCTCGCGCCGTCATTTTGATCGTGCTCTGGTGCTGTCCTCAGGCCAATTGGCTTCTCCCTTCGTGGCGTTGGCCGAGGCCGTCTCGATCACTAAGCAAGACCGTAAGGAGTTTGAGTCGTTGTTGGGTCGCGCCTTGGCAATTCAAGTCGATCAGAAACCGGAGTGGCGATTGGCCAACCTGGTGATGCAGCGACGGGCGCGCTGGCTCCTGTCACGAACAGACGAGCTGTTTCTCGAGTAGGAAGGAGGGTGCATGCCAGTGATCGGTTCGACGATCCATGAAAATGATACTTCGCCCTCGTACTCGTCGTCCTCGGCTTCTTCTTCGAGGGCGAGCACGAGGACCAGGAGTTTCCTTGGGGTAGGTAATGGAGCCGCCCTGCGCGAAGTGAGGTGGAATACAAAAGAGCAGACGAATCCCCTCTTGGGAGGGGCAAGGGCCGTCAGGCCCTGGGGTGGGTTGTGGAGCCAGGACAGGACCCACCCCGGCGCTTCGCGACGCCCGTCGCGGCGCACCACCCCTCCAAGGAGGGGATTGTCAGTGGGGTGCATTCGGCAGGAACGGACCAGGAGTCGGCTCTTCGCTTGGGCCCTATTTGCGGCGCTCGTAGCTGTGCCCGAGACTGCGAGTTTGCACGCTCAGGCACCAGCGCGCATTCGACTGGCGACGTTGGCGCCGAAGGGTTCCTCCTATCATCAGATTCTGCTGGCCATGGGCGAAAAATGGCGGCAGGCACCCGGCGGAGGTGCGTCGCTCACGATTTTTGCGGATGGTTCCATGGGAGGTGAGGCCGACATGGTCCGCCGCATGCGCGTTGGGCAACTCCAGGCCGGAATGCTCACGGTAGTTGGACTGTCCGAGATCGATCCTTCCGTCAGCGCATTGCAAAACATGCCAATGATGTTTCGCTCTCTCGACGAAGTGGATTACATCCGGCAAAAGCTTGCCCCATCCATTGAAAAGAAGTTCCTGGAAAAGGGCTTTGTGGTGCTGTGTTGGGGTGACAGCGGCTGGGTGCGATTTTTCTCGAAGGAACCGGTGATCTACCCGGCAGACCTGAAGAAGATGAAATTGTTCACCTGGGCAGGCGACCCGAAACAGCTCGACATCATGAAAGCGGGAGGCTATCAACCCATCCCCCTGGAGACGAATGACATTCTACCGAGTTTGCAAACAGGTTTGATCAACGCCGTACCTTCGACCCCTTTCTATGCGCTGGCGGGACAGTTCTACGGTCCGGCTTCACATATGTTGGAACTGAACTGGGCTCCACTAGTCGGTGGTGCCGTTGTAACACGGAAAACTTGGGATAGCCTGTCCGGTGAGGCCAGGGACGCCATGATGAAGGCTGCAACCGAGGCTGGCGAGCAAATCAAAACAAAGAGCAGAGCGGAAAGCGACCAGGCTGTTGAGACGTTGAGGAAGCGAGGTCTGACGGTTCATGCAGCCACTCCAGAAGTAGAAGCGGCGTGGCGCAAAGCGGCCGAAGACGTTTACCCAAAAATTCGCGGTGCCATTGTCCCCGCAGAAATGTTCGACGAGGTGATCCGCCTGCTCCAGGAGTTCCGCAAGAACGCCGCCTCCAAGAGGTAACCCGCCAAATGCTCGATCACGTCGCCACCACCAGTGGCGGATGGGAACCTAAGACTGCGATCGCATCCCAAGCCGGCTGGCTTCGTTGGCTCGAGGATAGCCTGCTGTGCGTGGCGCTGGCTGCTCTGGTGGTGCTACCGCTCCTGGAGATCGTCTTGAGAGCCACGCTCCAGACTGGCGTCTCTGGATCGAATTCCTTCGTACAGCACATGACGCTTGTCATCGGGATGCTGGGTGGAGCAGTGGCAGCCCGCGAGAATCGGTTGTTGGGACTTTCGACCGGCAGCGCTTTCCTGAAGGGCCGTCTGAAATCAGCTGCAGCTTTATTCAGCGGTGCGAGTGCGGCAACCACCAGCCTGTTCCTCGGCGTGGCGAGCTGTCAGTTCGTGCTAAGCGAAAAAGAAGCGGGCAGCATTCTGGCGTATGACCTGCCGGTGTGGCTGATTCAATGTGTGATGCCGCTCGGCTTTGGCCTCGTAGCCGTGCGTCTGATCTACTACGCCGGCGAGACTTGGAAAATCCGAGCGCTAGCCGCAGCGATAACCGGATTTCTGATGCTGCTGGCCTTGCGACTGCCAATACGTCCAGCGGAAGCAGTGACTCCTGCGTTGATCGGATTGCTCGCAGCGACGGCGCTGGGATCTCCCGTGTTTGCCACGCTAGGCGGCGCGGCCTTGATCCTCTTTTGGGGCGCCGACCTTCCCATTGCTTCGATTCCCCTCGACCACTATCGCCTGGTGATCAACCCCTCGTTGCCGACGATACCGCTCTTCACTCTGGCAGGCTACTTTCTGGCAGAGGGTGGCGCTTCTCAGCGCCTAGTTAGAGTCTTTCAAGCCCTCTTCGGTCAATTCCGCGGTGGGCCCGCGATTGTCACCGCTTTGGTATGCGCTTTCTTCACATCCTTTACCGGAGCTTCGGGCGTGACCATTCTGGCTTTGGGTGGACTGCTGATGCCCATATTGCTGACCGCCGGTTATCCACCTAAATCGGCGTTGGGCTTGCTGACTGGTGCGGGTTCCTTGGGGCTGCTGTTTCCTCCCTGCTTGCCGCTCATTCTGTATGCGATTGTCGCCAAAATCAGTATTGAGGACATGTTCCTGGGAGGTTTTGTGCCGGGCATCCTGATGGTGGCCCTCACCGCTTGGTGGGGAACGACGCAAGGACCTAAAAAGACCGTTAACAGGCAATTGTTTGTCTTGGGTGAGGCCAAGACAGCGATCTGGAATGCCAAATGGGAGTTGCTTCTGCCGGCAGTTGCGTTCGCAGGGTTGTTTGGCGGGATTGCGACACCTGTGGAAGCCGCGGCTCTTACTGCTCTCTACGCCTGGGTTGTTGAGACGTTCGTATATCGTGACCTCAAAGTGTTTCGTGACGCCCCGAGAGTCTTGACCGAGTGCGGGCTGCTGGTTGGAGGAGTTCTCCTGATTCTTGGAGTCGCACTAGGATTTACAAACTACCTGGTGGACGCACAGGTTGCGGAACGTGCTGTCGAGTGGGTGACTGGATCTATTCATTCGCGATGGGTGTTTCTTCTTTTGTTGAATCTGTTTCTCCTCGTGGTCGGATGCTTGATGGACATTTTTTCCGCCATCGTCGTGGTAGTACCATTGATCATACCCATCGGGTTGGCATTCGGAATCGATCCCGTACATCTAGGCATCATTTTCCTGGCGAACTTGGAACTGGGCTACCTCACTCCTCCTGTTGGAATGAACCTCTTTCTTGCCTCGTATCGATTCTCCAAGCCTTTGTCGGAAGTCTCGCGCTCGATTATTCCAATTCTGCTGGTGCTCCTGGCCGGTGTATTATTCATCACTTATGTCCCGTGGCTGACAACCGCATTGCCAAGGGTCCTAGGGCGGTAGCAGTTCAAAGTCGCGCACTGGTCATTGAGCCACAACGGTATTTCCGTGAGATTCGGGAAGGGTTCCTATGAAGCTGAACCGGACTCGACGACTCTCGTCCCTGCTGACGCTGTTGACCGTGGGGTGCTCGAACGCGGGCACTCCGGCAACACAAGCTTCCTTTGAGCAGCTCCGCCAGACCATGGTTGAGAAGCAGTTGCTATCCCGCGGCATTGCTGACCGACGCGTTTTGGATGCCCTTCGCAAGGTGCCGCGGCATTTGTTTGTTCCAGAGGAATTTAGCCGGTTGGCTTATGAAGATCATCCGTTACCGATCGGACTTGAGCAGACGATTTCACAGCCTTACATCGTTGCCTTGATGACTGAGCTGGCACGAGTCGGGGAGAATCACACGGTCCTTGAAATCGGTACCGGCTCTGGATATCAGGCGGCGGTCCTGTCGGTGCTGGCCAAGCATGTCTACACGATTGAGTATCTCGCGCCCCTTGGTGACGCGGCACGACGAAGGCTGGCCGAACTGAAGTACAGCAATGTTGAAGTGAAGATCGGCGATGGATATCAGGGATGGCCCGAGCGGCAGCCTTTCGACGCGATTCTGGTCACGGCTGCCAGCGAAGAAGTACCTCAAGCTCTCATCGACCAACTGAAGCCAGGTGGAAGATTGGTGATTCCAGTAGGACGGCAGGGGGATACCCAGGTGCTGCAATTACTGGAGAAGGACTCTTGGGGAAAGATTTCCCGAAGGGATACGATTCCAGTGCGGTTTGTACCACTGGTCAAGGGACGCGAGAAGGGATAGAAGAGAATCCAAGCAGTTGGGAACGGACCCACCCCGGCTGCCTTCGGCCGCCAACCCTCCCGAGAGGGGATTCTCCGAGGAGTTCCTCATGCTGGTTGTTGCGCCCGGCTCGATGAAAATGTGGAAGCCGCTCGTGCGTCCGCTGACGCCCGAGCGGAGACTGGTCAACCGAGGCTCCAAGATCGCCGCTGAGGACAGCGGCTCCCATTTTCCAGTTCCATTCTTGGGGGAAGACATTTTCTTAGGGAGGCATCGATGAATCGACGGCACCTACTCCGATCATTGGCAACACTGGCTGGCATGGGAATTGTGACGCATGGCGCTTCTTCTCGTTTGCAGGCAGCGCTGCAAAGGATGAAGATCACGCGAATACGTTACTACCAGGTTCCCAATTCCCGACCGATCTTCAATCAAAGCGGTCATATCGTTACGGTCGAGACAGACCAGGGAATTACGGGAATTGGCGAGGGGGGCACGAAGGATTCGATCGAACAATTGGGCGCAATGTTGATTGGGTCTGACCCTGCGCGCATCGAGCAGCTGTGGCAGTTGATGTATCGAGGATACTTTTATCCGCCGGGCCGGGAAAAACTGCATGCCCTCGGTGCTCTCGATCTGGCGCTTTGGGATATCAAAGGGAAAGCGCTGGGGCTTCCTGTCTATGAGCTACTGGGCGGCTTGGCCAGAGACCACGTCGAGTGCTACTCCACCGGATATCCCAACCAGGGCAGTTTGAAGGATACGGCGCGAGCCTGCATTGAGGCCGGCTTCCGGGCCTTTCGAACCTCGGTAGCCGATCCGGGGGAGGAGCGGGCTTTCGACGCCCAACGGATGATTTCCAAGACCGTTGATAACTGCAAACAGATTCGCGAAGGCGTGGGGCCGAATGGAGACTGGGCTATCGACTACCACACGCGATTGGACCAAGCCGAAGCAGTGCGTCTGAGCGGACTGCTGGAGGAGCTGCGCCCGTTGTTTGTGGAAGACCTGGTTCGTTCCGAGAATGCGTCGGTGTATAGAGTCTTGCGGCAACAGGTCAAAGTGCCGATCGCGGTGGGTGAACAGTTTGGTGACCGTTGGGACGTGAACGAATTGGTGGAACAGCATTTGATTGACTACTCGCGGGTCACCTTGCCCAACACAGGTGGCATCACGGAATTCCTGAAGTTGGCCGCTTTGTGCGAGACTCACTACGTCGGGTTGACTCCTCACTTCACCGGTCCCGTTTCAACGGCAGCTCTGGTTCATGCGTGTGCGGCCTTCTCTGGGCCGGTTCTAATGGAGATGACCGGCGCCGGACCGCGAGAGGAGCCCCATCTTCCGAAGCATTTCGACTTTCGTAGTGGCAAGCTATGGCCCAATGCCCGGCCCGGTCTCGGTGTGGAATTTGATCCACGCCGGGCCACGCAGGTTGCAGAAGTGAGCGAACTGAAACGGCCCATTCGCTTGTTCCGCCGGCCCGATGGTTCAATAACGAACTGGTAGGAAGCGTCTGGTGGAGGGCCCTCGCTCCGGGGCGTTGGAGCTGCGAAACGGAGGGGATGCTTCTTCCGCCTTCATCCGCGCTCGGCAGTCGATGACTGCTGGGAATCACCTTATCGAGTTTGCACGGCATCCTTCGGAAAGACTAATGACTCAAGAACTCTTGCGGTCAAGGCCGGATCGACCGGAGCCAGTGAGCTATTCGAAGGAATCTTCGAGACTGCCCTGGCATCGCAAGGCTTCGTTCCTCGGAAGCCTCGCCATCCTGCTGGCGTTGTACCTCGCCTACCTCCTGAGGCCACCGTTTGCGCCTCCTTACATTGCCCGCTTTGCGCCGCTCAGTGCTTCAGGCAGAGCAAAGTTTGTACCGCTTGTGACCGACGGCCGCGACATCTACTATCTCGAACTGATCGGCGGACATCAGTCGCTTGCCAGGGTGCCGGTTTCTGGTGGGGACTCCACGCTGCTCAATACCTCACTCGACAATCTGCAACTGGCAGATATTTCGCCGGACGGCCGCCAGTTGTTGGTTGGTACCCGTGTGGGCACCCAGTCCAAATGGCCACTGTGGAAAGTGTCGCTGGACGCAGGACTGCCGGTAACCCGCCTTGGGTCTCTGCTGGGGCATGCTGCTACGTACTCTCCCAACGGCCAACAGCTCGCCTACGGGATGGGCTACGATCTATATCTGGCGAACAGCGACGGAACTGAGCCAAGGGTGTTGACATCAACAGCCGGAGTGGTCCGATGGATTCGTTGGTCGCCCGACGGCTCGGTCCTTCGATTCACGATGCTCAATCCGCAGAACCACACCAGTTCGCTTTGGGAGGTTGCCAGTTCTGGAAGGAACCTGCGGCCGCTGTTGCCGGGTTGGAATGATCCGTCCTGGGAGTGCTGCGGCAACTGGACGCCTGATGGAAACTATTTCGTGTTTCAGTCTACCCGCAATCGGTCTTCTCAGATCTTTGCGATCCGGGAAAAATCGGATCTTCTCAGGAAGCGCGATCCATTGCCTGTACAGCTTACCACTGGGCCGGTGGGCTACCGCGGCCCGGTGCCAACCCGCGATGGGCGGCGTATCCTGGTGGTGGCAGACCAGCAGCGCAGTGAGCTATTGCGGTACAACGCTACGGCAGGCCATTTTGATCCCTTTCTCGGAGGAATTTCGGCGGAGTCGCTCGACTTCTCGCAGGATGGGCAGTGGTTGGCGTTTGTCGGCTATCCTGATGGAGCGTTGTGGCGATGCAGGGTGGATGGAACGGAGCGGCTCAGGTTGACGCCGCCTTCCTTGCGGGTTTACCTGCCACGCTGGTCGCCAGATGGAACGCAAGTGGCTTTCAGGGCCGAGTCCGCGAGCTTGCCTGTAAAGATCTACACCGTCTCGGCAGACGGATCCAAACTCAGGCAGTTGTTGAGTGATGGGCGGAATGAGGCCGATCCGAGTTGGTCTGCAGACGGAAGGAAGCTGGCTTTCGGACGCACGGCGCTACCGTATGAATCGCAACCGAAAGCCATTCACGTCTACGATCTCGACAACGGCCAGATCAGCACTGTGCCAGGGTCCGAAGGACTATTTTCACCACGTTGGTCGCCCGATGGGCGTTACCTAGCCGCGATGTCCCTGGACTCGCAACGGCTGATGCTGTTCGATTGGGAGAAGGGGGATTGGCAGGAGTTGGCGCGCGTCAACGCGAGTTATCCTTCGTGGTCGTCGGACAGCAAGACGCTCTACTTCGGCGCGAAAGTCAACAATAGGCAAGGCCAGTATCGTATTGGCGTCACAGACAAGAAGTTGCAGCGGGTGGTGAGTCTCCCAGAGACCCTTCATGAAGTGGTCTCGTTCGCCCTGTGGTTTGGAATGGCGCCAGATGGGTCGTTGATCGTAGCCCGCGATTTGAGCCGCCAGGAGATTCTTGGTCTGGAATGGCAGACGCCTTGAGAGGCTGAAGGTCAAACAATCTCAATTAGGCTCTGCGCTACCGACCATTGGTGAACGGAGAGTCGTCGCACAAATTCCGAATTACGAAGGTCTAATGACGAAAGAATGACGAAGACCGAATTTCTGCATCACCATTCGCATGCATCTGTGGTTTCTGGAGAGCTTTTTCCGATCTGCGTTCATCTGCGCAATCTGCTTCCAACACTCGTGTCTTTCCCGTGAACTCCTTGACGATAGACTTGAGAACCGGTCACGGGAAGTACTTGCCGAGCGACGCCGGCAGTGTGCGAATGATGTCGTTGTAGGTCACGACCACCGCTAGCAGGATCAGCATCACGAATCCGACTTGTGTGATGCGCTCACGGATGGGAAGGGTGAGATCGCGGCGGATTAACGTCTCGAGCAGGATAATCGCGATCACGCCACCGTCCAGAACAGGTATTGGAAGAAGATTCATGATACCCAGGTTGAGGCTGATGAATGCCATGAGCATCAGCAGATCCGAGAAGCCGCTTTCGGCTGCCATGCCCGAATGCCGTGCAATGCCGATCGGGCCTTCCAGCATTCGCACTGAAACCTCGCGCTTGAACAACCGCTGCAGGATGTCGAAAATCGAGCTGATGATCTGAATGTTTTTGTCGATCGCTTCCTTGAAAGCCTGCCCGAGGGTCAGAGTCTTCACGATCATTCTTTGAGTGCCGTCCAGTTCGATGCCGATCAGGCGGCGATCGCCCTCTTTATAGGGTTTGACTTGGACGGTTAACTCTTTCTCATTCCGGAGGACGGTTAACTCCACTACCGGGTCTGCGTTCCGTTTGAGTGTTTCTTGAAGATCCTTGCCGGCCTTACCCAAGTCGATATTTCCTACTTTGATTATCTTGTCGCCAGGCAGAATTCCAGCCTCCTCGGCAGGTTTCCCCTTCGAGACCCGTTTCACAACAACGAGTGAAAAAGGCGGCGTGGCCGGATAGAGCCCCAAATAGCCCGTGCGCTCTCGGCCCTTGGCTTGGGGAGTTACTGTCTGGTGTATTGTTTGTCCTTGACGGACAATCTCCAACTCCATGGGCCGCTCAGCGCTGGTCAACACATCGAGCAAGAAATTGTCCCAGATAGGATTTCGACGGCCATTCACTGCTACGATGGCATCACCGGGCAGGATGCCCGCTTTTTCAGCCGGCGAATCGAACTGAACAATTCCGGCTACGACGGGTTCGACCAGGACAGCAGGTTCTTCATACTTGAAATAGTAAATTCCGGTAAACAGCAACACCGCCAGCAGGATATTCATCACAGGCCCCATGACAGCCACCAGGAAGCGCTGCCATTTGGGCCGCGATAGGAATTCTTCGATGCTTCCCGTCAAATCTTCGCCAGGATTTTCGCCGGTCATCTTCACGTAGCCGCCGAGAGGAATGGCGCAGACCTTGTACTCGGTTTCTCCCTTGCGAAACCCGAACAAGGTGGGTCCGAAGCCAACCGCAAAGGCTTCGACACGGATTTTCAGCAGTTTGGCGACGGCGAAATGACCCAGTTCATGAATGATGACAACGGTGCCAAAAACGAAGATGACACTTAAGATATGTGAAGAAACGAAATCAAGCATCCAGCGTCTCCTAAGTCCAAACTTACTTCTTTCCAACTTATCGGAAAACGAACAAAACCGATTATCGACGATTGTACCAGCGGCTCTACTACGAGAGCATCAGCGGTAGTCGCGCTCGATGAGCAGCTTTGTCTCCTCCCTTACGGATCTATCATACTGTAGAAGTTCCGAGACGGTCGAGAAGTTGCTTTGCCCTCCGCAGCCATCCAACACTTTTCGGACAATCCTGGGAATGGTAACGAACCGAATGTCGCCAGCAAGAAACTGCTGCACGGCGACTTCATCTGCAGCATTGAGAGCGCAGGGTTGTGCTCCCAGCTTGCGTGCCGCCTGATAGGCCAGTTCAAGACAGGGAAACTGGTCGAAATCAGGCTGCATAAATTCGAGTTTCTGCACGGTTCGAAAATCCAAGCTGGGCCGGGGACTGGCCCGGCGATCGGGAAAGGTCAGGGCATATTGAATGGGATGTCGCATGTCAGTGACGCCCATCTGTGCGATGACCGAGCCATCACGGTATTCGACCATCGAATGGATTGTTGACTGCGGATGAATGAGGACTGAGATCTTGTCGATTGGCAGATCGAACAACCATTTGGCTTCCAGGACTTCGAATCCTTTGTTCATCATGGTCGCCGAGTCGATGGTGACGCGGTGTCCCATGCGCCAGGTCGGGTGATTGAGCGCCATGGCTGGCGTCACGCTTTCCAGCATGGCTGGGGAATAGCTGCGAAAGGGGCCTCCGGAAGCGGTGAGAATGACCTGCCGGACTTCCTCACGCTTGCCCGCCCGCAAGCACTGATGGATGGCGTTGTGTTCACTGTCAACCGGCAGGATCTCAACCTGATTGCGTTTGGCGGCGGCCGTCACCAATTCGCCCGCAACCACCATGATTTCCTTGTTGGCGAGTGCGATGGTTTTGCCACACTCGATCGCCGCGAACGTGGGAAGCAGGCCGTGGACCCCCACAATCGCACTGACGACCAAATCAGTTTCCGGGTGAGTCGCTACTGCGGTCAGTCCTTCCAGATCGATCAGCACCGTGGGTCGCTGTCCGGAGGGGAGTTGCTTCAAACGGGTGTTAAGAGCTTCCTTCGCCGCTGCGTCTGCAACAGAAACAATCTGTGGGTGAAACTGCTCAATTTGCTGAGCCAACAAGGCAGTATTAGTCCCGCCTGCCAGACCAACCACCCGGAAATCGTGTGGAAGTTCCTCGATGACCTTGAGGCAACTTCTACCGATTGAACCCGTCGATCCAAGAATGCTGAGTGTCTTCATGAGCGTTGAGTTTAGAGTTCCGCTTTCGGGCGGCGGTAAGTGACTTCCGAACTCCAAACAAGGCAAAAATTGAACTGCAGACCCGAGAACAAGCTAAAGCTTCAACTCTAAACCAGCAGTCAGTGCGCGCCGAGAACAAACTGCACGTAGCCAAACATCACTGGGCTGGCAAAGAGCACACCGTCGATTCGATCCAGCATTCCTCCATGCCCAGGCAGAAGATTGGAGGAATCCTTAACTCCGGCACCCCGTTTTAGCGCCGATTCTGAGAGGTCGCCTATCTGGCTCACAACGCCGAGCACAATGCTTACGGCGAGTAGCTGATGCAAGCGAGCCTCGGGCAGGAGAATCTGTCTACCGACAAATGCGGCCAAGACGTTTCCCACGAGGCCCCCCACGGCTCCTTCAATAGTCTTCTTGGGACTGATGAGCGATGCGAGGGGGTGTCTGCCCAAGGCGCGGCCCACATAGTAAGCACCGGTGTCTCCGAACCAGACCACCAGCAGCAGGAAGAAAATCCAGTGCTTCCCCGGTCCCAAAGACGTGGTTGAGATTTGGACAACGACCAGCAACCCTAGGGTCAGAGAAATGTAAAGCAAGCCCAGGACGGTCGCTGCAACACCAGGCAAAACAGTTGAGAGACTGTTACCTCTGCGCAGCCCCAGGGCGAAGAACATCAGGCATGAGGTTATCAGGATGAGTAGCGTAGCCCAAGGACCTCCCCCGGATCCGAATAAGCTGGCCACCAGCAGGATCGAGCCACCATGACCTGGGATGCGAAAAATTTCGAGCCCTGACTGAGTCGCTAACGAGAAATACTCCTCGAGCGCCAGGACGGAGGCTGCGCACACCAGGAGGAAAAAACAAACGGGAGGAGCGTATCCGATAATCGCGATGAGAATGGGAACCAGGACCAATGCCGTCAGGACACGCTTCATTGAGTGGAAAGGCCTCCGTAACGACGATCCCTCTTCTGATAGGCAACGATGGCTTGAAAGAAGTCCCGCATGCGAAAGTCGGGCCAGAGCGTGTCGGTCACCCAGATCTCGGCGTAGGCAATCTGCCAGAGGAGAAAATTGCTGATGCGGAGCTCGCCGCTTGTCCTCACCATCAGGTCGGGGTCAGGGAGCCCGGCCGTGTAGAGGCATGACGCGAAGGTCTCCTCGTCAACTTCCAGGGGGCTTCCATTACTGCGGGCCTTTCGATCCAGTAGGACCTTCACGGCATCTACCAGTTCTGCTCGTCCGCCATAGTTCAAAGCGACATTGAATAACAGGCCCTTGTTCTCTGCCGTCTTCGTCTTGGCAAGGGCAAGCTCTTTCTGAATACTGGGGTCCAGTTCGCTGATGCGGCCCAAAGTCTCAAAGCGGATGTTGTTCCTCAAAAGAGTCTTCAACTCTTTCTTGAGAAACTCCTTGAGAAGACGCATCAAAGTAGCCACTTCACCCGCAGGTCGCTTCCAATTCTCAACTGAGAAGGCATAGAGCGTTAGAACCTGCATCTTCAATCGCGCTGCCGTCTCAACGGCTTCACGGACCGAATGGATGCCGGCACGGTGGCCGGCCACACGAGGAAGCCGCCGTTTCTGCGCCCAGCGTCCGTTGCCGTCCATAATAATGGCCACATGCCGCGGAATGCGTTGACAGTCAATCTGCTGAAAGAGCTGTTCTTCGACCGAGCCCTTTTTGAGGTGACCCTCGAAATTAGCTTTTATTTCCCGGATAAGGACGGACATGGATGAAGAGCGGCGAGGTCAATAGCGGACCGAAACCAGAAACAGCCCTTTGGCAGGCGCCGTGTGTCCGGCATTGGAACGGTTCTTGGAGCGCAGAATAGCAAGCACATCATCGCAGGGAATTGTCCCCCTGCCAACCTCGAGAAGCGTTCCGACGATGTTCCTAACCATATGATGTAAAAAGCCGTTAGCGCAGACGTTATATTCCATGAGACGCTTGGAGGTGTCAAACACAAAGAACGAGTTCATGACTGTCCGCACTTTGAATTCAACTTCAGATTGGGAGTCGCAGAAGGCAGAAAAATCATGCTCGCCCAGAAGGAATTCTGCCGCACGGCTCAGCTTGGCAAAGTCCAGTTTGCGCGAAACGTGATGGACGAAGCGGTGGTCGAAGGGAGAACAGTCCGGGGAGGCGAGAATCCGATACCGATAGTGTTTCCCATGTGCGTCAAAGCGGGCATGGAAGTTTTCTGAAGCCTCTTCGATGTTGTTGACGCGGATGGATGGTGGAAGCAACGAATTGATGGCTTTGTGGAGGTTGGATAACGGAATCAGACTCTCGGCTTTGAAACTGCAGACTTGGGCCAAGGCGTGGGCACCCGCATCGGTTCGTCCAGATCCGTGGACCTGCACCGGGGCCTGGACAATCCGTTCGATCACACGGGTCAGTTGACCCTGAATCGTGTCCAGATTTGGTTGAATCTGCCAGCCGTGAAAATCAGTACCGTCGTATGCAATTTCGAGACGGAGATTGCGGGACATTGGAGGATCCCTGGGAGAGTTAACCTTTGACAGCTGCGCGGCTGCCCGGCTTGACTGGCGATGACCCTGCCTTGCAGAGCGGACAGTGTTCAGCGTCAAAGGTAGGAATATTGAGGGTCCAGAGGCTGTGGTAATCGGTTCCCAATGCAGCTTTCCCGCCACTGCGATCGATCACAGACAGAGCTCCCAGAACTTTCCCGCCGCGAGATCTCACGACTTCCATCGTTTCCAGCGTTGACCCACCGGTCGTGATGACATCTTCCACGACCACCGCCAGTTCTCCCGGCTCGATGCTGAATCCCCGGCGCAGTTGCAGCGCGCCGTTTTCCCGTTCGGCAAAAATCGCGCGACACCCCAGCGCTCGACCCACCTCCTGCCCAATCACAATGCCGCCAATGGCTGGGGAAACGATCAGGGCGGGCTTCTCTGCGGCGAAGTGACTCGCAAGGGCTCTCCCGCACGCCTCGGTATGGTGAGGCCATTGGAGGACCTTGGCGCACTGCAAGTACTTTTCACTGTGAAGTCCGGACGTCAACAGGAAATGACCGGTAAGTAGGGCGCCCGTTTCTTCGAAAATTCGAGCGATTTCTGCTGGGTTCATGATTATCTTCGAGATTCCAGGGTAGGGATCATTGAGGGGCTGGAAGGGCAACGGTCGCGCCTCAAACCCCAGACGCCGCGCATGTTAACACCGGCACATCCCAGAAATCAATTTGACAGCCTCGGAAGGGCTCTGGCACAGTACATGCCTCAGTTGGGATTGGTCTTGCATCGTTAGTCGCGCCATCAACCCACTATTCAGGGGATCCGTGAACCTCGACTTTGCTTACAAAGTCTCAGTGATTTCTTGGGAATTGTTGAAACCTTGGAGGCGAAAGTTTCGTAAGTGTCTCTTGATCGAAGGTTTTCAGTCTGATTCATCATCGTTAAGGGAGTTGCAAATGATTCAACATCGAAGTTCCACTTCGGCTAGGCGATCCTGTTGCGTGGCCGTAATGCTGGCTTTCGCTGTCAGTTTCGGACAGGTTCCGTCCGTATTCGGACAGTCCGCGTTTCCGCTACCCGGCTGGTTCAAGGAGAATGTGAAGCGTCCCAAAACTGTGGACCAGGAAAAAGCCGCTTCGGATTTCCTGAACAGTTTGATGAAGGAAGGCAAGATGGGGCTGACCGAGGCCGATGCGATTCGATTAGTCTTGGAAAACAATCTGGACGTTGTCGCCGACCGCTACGATCCGTGGTTGGCCGAATATGACATTGAGCGCGGGTATTCACTTTTCGATCCGAAGTTTGGAGTTACGCTGACGGCTGGTCGGACGACCAACCCCCAGTCCAATATCGTAACGAGCGGTGTTGCTGCCTTGAGAAACCTGAACGAAAATGTAAACTTCAACTTCAGTCAACTCTTTCAGACCGGAACTCGTTACACCATCGGGTATACGAATTTTCGCCAATCGAGTAACAACATTCGAAACCTGCTGAATCCGTTTCTGAGTTCGGGTTTGACTGCCACGGTCTCACAGCCTTTGCTAAGGAACTTTGGATTGCTGCCTAACCGCCGGCCTATTCTCATCGCTCGCAACAACCGGGACATCAGTGGATATGTGTTCGCCCAGCGGTTGATTGCTTTGGTCAACCAGGTCCAAACCCTGTATTGGAATATGGTTTTTGCGCGTGAAGACATCAAGGTGAAACAGCGCTCGCTGGACCTGGCAACCAAGACGAACGAAGACAACAAGCGCCAAGTGGAAATCGGAACTCTTGCCCCAATCGAAGTTGTCAAGTCCGAATCAGAAATTGCCAACCGCAAAGAGGAATTGATTCGCGCGCAATTTCTGCTGGAACAATATGATGACCAGATGAAGAAATATGTCAGCTCGTTTAGTGACCTTTCCAAGATCACCGTTTCGATCGATCCAACCGACAAGACCCTGTCTCCATCTGATTTCAAAGATTTTGATCTCGCCCAGGCCGTGAGTTATGCCATCGAGGCTAGGCCCGAGATCAAGCAGCTGAAGAAAGATTTGGAGAATCAGGAAATCAACGTCAAGTATTTTCGTAACCAATTGCTGCCCAGCGCCAGTCTCGATCTAACATACGGAACCACCGCTCTTGCTGGCCAGAGCCGGACGTTTCTGCCTGACGGCACCTTTGTTCCAGGGCTAGACTCAGGTTGGTCAAGCAATCTGCAAACCCTGTTCAGTGGCGATTTCCCGAACTACAGCGCTTCGATCACCCTGGAAATCCCCGTCACCAACCGGGCAGCGAAGGCAGACTTCGCGCGCGCAAATTTCTCCAAGTATCAGGCCGAGAAACGCCTATCGGCTTTGGAACAGCTGATCGCACTGGAGGTTCGGAATGCGCATACCGAACTCGAAATGAACCGTGCCCGGATTGAGGCAGCGTCGAAATCGCGCGAGCTGGCAGAGCGCAATCTGGATGCCGAACAGAAGAAATTTCAATTGGGTACATCGACGATTCGATTCGTGTTGGAAGAACAGCGCAATCTGGCCGTGGCGCAATCGAACGAAGTACTGGCGCTCGTAGATTTCACCAAAGCCAAGAACAATCTTGACCGCGCCGTTGGAAAAACGCTCGAAGTACAGAGTATTCGAGTCGAGGATGCGCTGTCGGGCAACCTCCAGAGCCAGCCCAAGCGAATTCCAGGAACGCCAAGCCAGGCGAGGGCAACGCCGTAACGGACAATGCAGTCTGCCGTGGACCCCGCGGACGAGTCAGCGCTCGGTGCGCTTTGCGCTCACGATGCCATGTGCTAGGTTTAGGGCCGTCTCAGACTACTGGGGTGGCCCTTTTTTCTTGCGCAATACATGAAAATCTCTGCGACGGTCATCACGTTGAATGAGGAGCGGCATCTTCGGCACTGTTTGGAGTCTCTTCAAGGGATCGCGGATGAAATTATTGTCGTGGATTCCGGGAGCCAGGATGCAACGCTCAAAATCGCTGCCGAACATGGCGCCAGAACCACTGCCCATGAATGGACGAACTACGCAGAGCAAAAGAACTTTGCTTCTTCACTGGCGACGTATGAGTGGATTCTCAGCCTCGACGCAGACGAGTGTCTGAGCCCCGAGCTCCGTCAGGACATCCTCCAGGCAAAGCAGAATTCGACACGAGCCGCGGCGTTCGAGTTTCCTCGAAAGGCTTTCTATCTGGGTCGATGGATTGAGCACTCGGGCTGGTACCCCGACCACAAGATACGGCTCTTCTTGAAGAACAAAGCGCGATGGGAAGGTCGGTTTGTTCATGAGGCATTGCGCGTTGACGGCCCGATTGTCCGCTTGTCGGGAGATCTGCTCCATTACAGTTGCGAGTCAATCTCTGAGCACCTCCGGACGCTCGACCGTTACACAACCCTGGCGGCAGAAGACCTCTGGCATCAGCGAAAACCGAGTGGGTGGACTCAGCTCCTGGGTTCGACCATTGCGGCATTCTTCAAAACTTATTGGCTGAAACAAGGATTCAGAGATGGGAGGCAAGGTCTGGTGATTGCCAGCTTTGCGTCCTACTACAATCTCGTGAAGTACGCCAAGCTTTGGGAACTCGAACAGCGCCATCGATGAGCTCTTTTCTGCCGCGCCTACAAGAGTGTCGCGAAAGGGAAAGAGCGAAAGGTTCTTCAAAAGCGATATGTTCATGCCCCCGGCCGATTCAATCGCAACCCAAGCGAGACCATGAAAGTGCTGCACCTGGACTCAGGAATAGCGTTCCGTGGGGGGCAGCAACAAGTCCTCCATTTGGCTATCGGACTTGCCCGAGCCGGGGTTGAACAACAGCTGGTCTTGCGGAGGGGGAGCGCATTCGAGCAAAGAGCGGTCGAGGCCAACCTTCCATTCGCGACCTTGCCGTTTCGATCGGAAGGCGATCTGGCTTCCGCGCTACAGCTGCGAAAATTGATCGCGCGATTCAATCCCGAGATTGTTCACGCTCACGACGCGCGAACCCTGGGACTTTCGGCTCTGACGTGGGCGATCGGCACTCGGAGCCGCATCATCGCCGCCAGACGAGTTGCATTTCCGTTGCGAAGGAATCCGCTAACCGCATTGAAGTACCGAAAGGTTGCGCGACGAATCGTTGCCGTCTCCAAATACGTGCGCGAGTTGCTGGTTGCTTCGGGAGTCGAGGAACGCAGAATCGATGTGGTTTATGATGGATTCGATTTAAACAGCGTGGTTCATCCATCAAACTCCCGCAAGGAATTGGGCGTGGCAGCCAATGCCTGCCTCATCGGATGTGCGGGCCATTTTGTTGCGGAGAAGGGGCACGAGTCCCTGCTTCATGCATTTGCCCGGATCAACCAGGTCATTCCCAACGCGATGTTAGTCCTCATCGGTGATGGTGAGCTCAGGGATCAGTATCGACTGCTGGTTCGACAACTCAATCTGGAAGAGAAGGTGATTTTCCCCGGATTCGTCCCAGATCTCACATCGGTACTGCCCGCGTTGGATCTATTTGTATTTCCCTCTCTGCATGAAGGCCTGGGATCGAGCCTCCTGGCCGCAATGGCTTGCGAGGTTCCGATCTGTGCGAGTCGAACCGGCGGGATTCCGGAGATTATTCAGGATGGCGCTACGGGATGCTTATTCAACCCTGGCGATGCTGCCTCGATCACGGAAAGTGTGCTAGGTGTGCTCCAGTCACGGCAGAGAAGCCGCGACCTGGCGGGTGCCGCGGCCAGAACCGCCTTGCTGCGGTTTTCGGTCTCACGGATGGTTGAAGCGACGCGTGAAGTCTACGCTAATGTCTTGTAAGCGCGATTTCGATGAATGGGTTGAACCAAAGCTGAAAGAGAATCTGAAGTTTTCTTGGCGACAAATGGGCCTAAAGAAGCATAGCCTTATCAACGGGATCGGCATAGCCGCCGATGATGCGATTCATTTTCTGGTATGCCAAGAAACCGTCCGGCTTGGCCAATTCTCCGAGCTTGATTGGTCCCGTTACGACGGGCCTATCAAACATCTGAAGCCTCCAATCTAGAACTTGTGCCGATCCAAATCGCGATATTGCTGCCTAACGTTTTCTTCATCTTCTTAGGCTTGATCATTGGTAGTTTTCTGAACGTCTGCATCGCCCGGCTTCCTGCAGAAGAATCGGTCGTGCTCCCGAACTCGCGCTGTCCGAAATGTGACAAAGCCATCAAGCCGTATGACAATATTCCTGTTGTCAGCTATTTGTTATTGCGCGGCAAGTGCCGTTCTTGCCAGGAACCAATCTCCTGGCAGTACCCGGCTGTTGAAGTGCTGACTGCGCTGACCTTTTGGGCGACATATGCGGTTGTAGGATTCCAATTGAAAACCCTGGTTTTGCTGGTTTTTTTTTCGGGAATCATTGTCCTGATTTTCATCGACCTCCATCATCGAATTCTTCCGGACGTCATTACGCTGCGCGGCACTGTCGTGGGGTTACTTTTCAGCTTGCTGGCGCCAGTTGAGGATGGGACAAGTAAGTTTCTTTCCGGGCTCGTGGGTTTGCGGATCAGTCATCCCATTCTGCTCTCGTTCTTCGATTCATTGATTGGTGCTCTGGTGTGCGGGGGTTTTCTTTGGGCCGTCGCAGAAATCTATTACCGGGTTCGGAAGATCGAGGGGCTGGGGTTCGGCGACATCAAATTGATGGGAATGGTTGGTGCATTTCTGGGTGTCAGGCTGGCACTGTTGACCATCATGCTGGGATCCTTTATGGGTGCGGTGGTTGGGCTGGCGTACATCAAGTTTGCCGGCAAGGACAACCAGTATGAACTGCCCTTTGGTTCCTTCCTCGGAGTCGCAGCCATCATCGCCGGCTTGCGCGGCGCACAAGTGCTCGGCCAGTACACAGGTCTGTTCCGCGGGCTCTGAGACTGTGTAGCAGCGTTTGTCCTCCGACGCGATGCCCCGAGTCCCACCTGGTGTCTTGATAAAGCCTACGCGACGCTCTTGAACCCATCGAGACGAATCTGTGAATGACCGCCTTCTACAAACTGCCAACTGGATGGTCGTTGGCTGCGGAATCGTTCTTGGCGTCCTTGCGATTACAGTGCTCCTCCGAGTCTTGAGAAGAACATCGGCTCGACGCAATGTACAAGACGATGAACCACGCACAGCCAACTCTTCAAGCGACCAGCAATTCATGCTGGCAACCTTTCAGGGAGTTATTCAGCGCCAGAAGGAACAGGAACGAGAGTTGGAGCGTTTGCGCAGACTCGAGAAAGAACGGGCGGACCTCAACCAGAGCATCAATGAAGACATTACGCGCAATATGCCCACCGGGTTGATCACGATCGACCGTAGTGGCATTGTTAACAGCTCCAACCCGGCAGCGAAGGAAATCCTGCAACGGAAGCTGTTTGAAAAGATGCTGTTTACCGAAGTGCTGCCGGCGTCCGGAACGTTCGTGCCCATGGTCGAAAGTTGCCTGCAAACGGGCCAGCGCTTTCATCGCGTCGAGGTTGAAGTCACATTGGCCGGGAATCAACACAAGACACTCGGCATCAGCATGTCGCCGATCAAGTCCCCTAGAGATGAAATTTCGGGAGTCGTCTGCCTGATCAGCGATCTTACAGAATTGGCGGCACTGCAGAAACAGGTGCGACTCAAGGAGGGGCTAGCCTTTCTAGGGGAGACGTCGGCCGGCATTGCGGCTGAGTTCAAGAACTCTCTTGCGACCATCAGCGGCTATGTTCAACTGTTGGGAAACGAGGGGCTGCCGCCGGCAGTTGACAACAGTCTGAAGATGATTCGTAAAGAAACCTCGCAGCTGACGAGCACTATCAATACCTTTCTTAGCTTTGCCAAGCCCCAGCAGTTGAATCGGGAGCCGCTGAATCTCGGTCAACTGCTCAGAGATAGCGTTGACGAAATCCGAAAGGATGCTCGTTTTCAGCATGTAGAGTTTTCGTTCGAGGGCAACGCACGCGTTTATGCTGGCGACGAATCGTTGCTGAGAAGCGTCTTCAACAACTTGCTGTTTAACGCCTCCGAGTCGATTGATTCCGGCACGAAGGGTGGACAGGTTTCATGTGCATTGCTGGATTTAGTCGGTGATCGGTCACACACGACACTGGTGAAGGTCAGCGACAACGGTTGCGGCATTGTCCCCGAAGACTTGCCCCGCATCTTCATTCCATTCTTTACGAGCAAGAGCAACGGCTCCGGAATGGGTCTGGCAATCGTCCAAAAGATCGTGCTGATGCACGACGGAAGAATTGAGGTTGAGTCAAAACCTGGAGAGGGAACCTGCGTCAATGTCTATCTGTAGGGATGGTCTTCGAAGAAATACCGGGTACGAAGAGCGAGAAACGAGCACGAAGAAGCAATAGCGGGAACCAGCCTTCCCCGAGGCGATCAGATCTCACGAAACGCGAGCCTGGCGTACTGCAGGTGGTTGAATTGCGTCCTGATCGCACTGGAATCATTTCTGATCTGCACCACGCCATCGAGAATCGACTGGGAGTTACCCAAGTCGGAGCTGGCTATGAGGGCACCATGGATTCTAACCCCATCCACCCCCCCGCCATTCAGGTGAATCTTTCCTTTGACGATGATCAGGCCGAAGAAAGTAAAGCTACCAGTCACCGAAAGGTCTCCATTAATTACTAGAATTCCCTGGCCGCTGGAATCTGAGATGTTGAGAGGTCCGTCAACATACGTTGACTGTGAAACGTCGCCACTGCCGGGAATCTGTCCGAGGCTGAGTCCGGTTCCAACATAGGTACCATCCGACAGGATGGTGATTCCCGGGACTACTTGTTCGATCTCTTTGGTGAACGGAGGCTTCAATGCCTTCATCAGGCCGCTCATGTTGTAAGAGTAGCTGGAGAGTGGTCTGTCGGGCAACGGTGTGCCGTTCACGCCTGCCAGGGTTCCGGTAATCGAGCCTTGCGACTCGAGGCCATTCAAGTTAGCTGGATTTTCTGTACTCTGGTCGTTGCCGTCCACGAGTACTCCCGATCCAAGCACTTGAATCGGGTCCTTCGAAAAAAGTGCCGCGTTCAGAGGCGGAGAGGGAATCGCTGCAATATCCGTTGCCACACGCTGCCTGTAACCACTGCTGTTGCTGGCGAGGGCCGTCACCAAGTAAACAGGCGAACCTGCATGGCTGGCAGCATTCGAGCCGGCATTCACATACTGAGTGAGTAGCGCGTTAGGTTGAATCCGATCGAAGCCATAGAAAACAGGGTCAGTCGTGTTATCGGACGCATTCGTCAAAGAATACGCTGCGCGAGCCTCGGTCTTCTGCCAAATCTTCACCCAAGCAGACCCGATGGCGCTGAGGTCGGAGTTGACGATTGAAACTGACAGCGACGAAGAATAGTCCGGGTCAAAGTAGGGGTTTGAATCGACATTGCCCGTGGTTGGATTGATCGACGAATCTGAAACGATGTAGACCACTTTCAACGGATCTGAAAGTGAAACCTGGTTTGACGCAATCAAATTCCTGATGCGATCTCGCGCTTCCTCGGTGGCAGATTCAGCCAGATACAGGTTCGTGAGACGCATCCGGTTATTCTGATTCACCAGGACTTCTGTGGAGCTGACGAAGGTCATCGAAAGCCCGATCAGTGTGAGCATGGATAAGGCCAGCAGCGAGGCGGCCAAAACGATACCTCTCTCGGACGACCGGAGACAACTGGGACTCATTCGAACCATTCTAGTGTCCTCTTTCCTCACAAATTCCGGGGATGAATGCGGGTAGATTCGTTCAGTGTGCGGTAAATCCTCGTTTGCGGATCGACATTCCTGGTACGCATTGCGACGTTTAGCTCAATCGTGGAAATATCCTGAAGGTTGGACGTCTCGTTGCCGGAACGATCAAGGTATCGGAACTGCAAGCTTTCGATCTGCTCCGAGAGCTTCTGAGCTGAGCCACCCGGCAACGAACCATCCGGGTTAAGGCTACCGGCGAAACGGTGAAGTGCATACGGCGCAGTGCTGCCGCTCAAATAGTAGTGAACATAGTCCACGGTCTTGTCGCCGTTGATATCTCCTTGAAACTTCAGCACGCTGCTGGTTGCTTCGACCAGTCCCTGCGCCACGAGGTTTCTGGGGGAGCCCGGATCTTGCAGGTAGCTCTGTTCGTAGTAACTGGCCGGTGGAAATCCAATCGCGCGCATTTCGGAGGTCATCAAAGTAAAGACATCTTGCAAATTCTGATTCATCTCACTTTCATCGCGGGCGATGGCAGAGGCGTTCTGACTTTCAGCCAAGGAAGAGAAGATCATGCCGATCAGAACACCAAAGATGGCCAACACGATCAGGAGCTCCACCAACGTGAAGCCGGACGAGCTTGAGCGATTTCGATTCGATTGCATACCTTCTCGCATTCCGCTGGTTTAGGGGGCGAGGACAACCTTGAGGTTGACGGGTTCAACACCCGAGGAAGAGCTTCCGGACTTGCGCGTGGCAACAGTGATGATTTTGCGCAACCCCGAATTGGTAATGTTCCAGCGCGTCTCGAAATTCAGATTCGTATTGCGTGCAGCATTCAACACGAGTTGCTTCGTGACGGTCGCCTGCGGATCGGCTGCCGCAGCGAAGTCAATCTTCCCGCTGGCATCTAGAGGGTTCCCTGAAATGGACAGCGCCGCGTGCTCCAGTGAGTGCGCTTTGAGTTCCTCCAACTTCTGCTGCGAAAGCTTCAGCGCCGCAGAATCAATGCGCGACGAATAACGCGCTGCCAGCGCAAACAACACCATCGACATCAGCGACACGATGGCAACGGTGAACACCAGTGAGGCTATTAGCATCTCGACAAGCGTAAATCCACGCTCCAAGGAAGAACGATCCGCCTGCGAAGCCGACCTGCCGCGTCTGGTCAAACTAGGAACGTTGGATTTGGCGGCGTATTGCATAAAACAGCCGAACACAGAGACGACGCAGTAGAGGGCTGGCAATCGACTTCAACTGGATTGGAAAAAACTTGTTCCAATGTTAGGAAAATCGATAGGATTGTCAAACTAATTCACTCGAGAATTGCCATGAATTGCAAAATGAGAAACGATTCGGGATTGGGGTTACTCGAGATTGTGGCAGGAATCGCAATCATTCTGACTCTCAGTGCGGTAGCGTTTCCACGCATCGGCCGCTATTGGCAGCTGTATGCGCTGGACTCGGCTACGCAGGTCATGTCATCAAATCTGGAAGTTGCCCGTTACTCTGCAATCTCCAGAAGGTACAACGTGGTGGCCCAGTTTTACGTGGGCGCATTGTCGTACGAGATTTTTGAAGACAAGAACAGCAATGGCACCAAGGATTCTGGGGAACGATCCTTGGGCAGTTATTCGTTGCCACGCCAGGTTCTCTTCAGCGGCGCAAGCTTGCTCGGGCCGCCTGCGAACCCCAGTGGCAGCGTTTCGGATCCGATTACCTTCGGTGGCGACCGATTGACTTTCAATCCCGCGGGAAAAGTGAACAGCGGGCTGGGAACGATCTATCTGCAGAACAGCGCTGGCGACGCTTCTGCGCTAACCTTCAACATGGCAAGTCGGTTGAAAATCTATCGCTGGAACAAGACGTCTCATACATGGAACTAAGCCGAGAGCACTCTCGGCGGCTTCGGCCAAGAATTTGCCTTGGCTTCCGCGTGAAAGGGTTTTCATCGAGTCGACAAGCTGTTCCTGACTGGTTCACGTATGGAAATCTCCCTTCGCGCATCCAACCTGGATTCCCGCCTGCGAGGGGAGGCATTCACAAAATCACCTGTACTTTGAAGTTCGAATTTCGCACTTCGCCATTTGCCTACCCTGGCGGAACTTTGCCGTCGTAGGGGTGGTTTAAGAACTGGCGCGCCTTGTCGTGACTGGGAGTGACAGGACTCAGGGCCAGAGTTGCCTGGTAGGCCGCGACTGCGCCGGTCCGATTCTTGAGGAGGTCGCGTGCCTGTCCCAGTGCGAGGTGGGCAGCAGCCTTGACTAGAGGAATGGCATTCGCATCCTGGGTGGCTTGCTCGGCCTCAGTCACTGCCTCGTTTGTTTGCCCGCTTCCCATTAGAGCCAGCGCCAGCCGCAACCGAATCTCGCCCGGCGACATCACCGCATAGCCCGTGTGCTTTTCCTTGATACGATTTGCAATCAATCTGAAGGTCTTTGCAGCATCCCGATGTTCTCCGAGGGCGCTTTGGATGCGGCCGATAACCAGCGCCAGTAGTGAATCCTGCGGATACTTCTGCAGCACTTGTTGAGCGGTAAACAAAGCTTCCTTCCAGTTCTCCTCTCGAATATGACAGAGAACGAGGCCCAGACGGGCATCGTCGCTTACGTAGCGTCCCTCTTTTGCCGCGAGCTCAACGTATTTCCGCCCCTCCTCCTTCGAGACCCGATATCCCATCATCTTTAACAGCATGCGTGTGAAAAAGCCGCGCGTGCCAAGCAGATGCATGTGCATTCCCATGGAGAAGTAGGGGTCCTTGAAGTTGGGCTCAAGCTTGGCGGCTTTCTCCATGCCATCGAAGGAACGATCTGCGGGTCCCTTGGCAGCCAGATATTTCTTGTCAACCGATGCGATGAAAACACTCTCGCTGCCCTCTGCCATTCCCAGCCAAAAATGTCCCTCCGGATTGTTGGGCTGTTCGGCGATCATGGCGCTTGCCTTTTCTTTCATGCGCCGGATCGCTGCCCCAAACTGATCGCGAAGCTCAGCAGGGAAGGCCGTTGTAGGGGATGGGGAGTAGGGGTCTGGCGGCAGGCCAAACGCCGTTGTCAGCAGGCTATTTTGTGCATAGAGCGTCTTCATCCAGTAGCTGGTCGCCAGATACAAGTAGGCCCTGGGATTGTTCGGCTCAAGGCGGATGGCTTCTTCGAATTGTTGGGCGGCTCGGTCATAATCGATCGCGTACATCGTGGCTTGGGCGCGCTCCAAAGCCTTCTCATACGCACCTTTCGCCTGTGCACTGTGGTGGACTGCTGGCGAAAACGAAAATGCAACAACAACCAAGAGCCATTTGCGAAGCATGCAGTGATTCCTCTCACCAGCTTGAGTTCAAGATCTCAATGTAGCATCCGTTTCGGGAAAACTCCACGCGCCTGGAGTGAATGTGTGAATTGGAATGCAGGCATCCAAGCCAAGAAAGCCTCTTCAGCCAATTCTTGAATTTCGATGTTTGAAAAATGAAATGTGTTGCAGGGCCTACTGGCAGGACTATAATGTTGGCAATCACTTTCATCATGCGTAACACTTCGGGCGTGTCAACCAGTTCCAAGGGAAGTCTTTCACCGTTAAGGAGGTATCTGTATGCGCCACCATTTAGTGGTTCGCTGGCAGAGGTTAGCCTTTGCTGTGGCTTTTACGGTCACCATGACCGTTAGTTTGGACAGCGTCCTTGTCCTCGCCAGTCAAGCAAAGGGTCAAGCACCGCAGGCACCGCCCCAAGAGGAAAAGAAGGACGCTGAGGTTCCAAAAGCTCCTAAGGACGATTTTATGGTGCAGGTTTATCAAGCGCTCGATGCAAAAAAAACAGAGAAGTTGAGCCACAAAGAAAAGTACAAACAGGACAAGAGTGAAGAGGATGTCGAAGTGGTGTTGTCCTACTTCAATTGGGCGGTTTCTGATGACGACTATTGGAATCGCCAGATCACTATTGACACCAAGACCACTGATGGATTCGTCGTTGAAAAGATCGTCAAGAGTGGATTCGGCGAGCTTGGTTACGTCAAGCAAGGCGATACGAAGACCCAGGACGTATATCGCAAGGAAAAGATCACTGTGAGCGGCGGCCAGGCAACAGCGACCATGGCGGACGCAGCGATCGGCCCGGCTGAAAAAGAGCGCTTCCATAAGTTGCTGGATCGGATGGTGCTCAAGAAATGAAACGACGTTCGATGGCAGAAAGACTCATGGATCCAGGACGAGTTTATCCAGCTTGCTGTGCGGTGCTCACTATCGCAGCAACGATTTTTCACTGGCGAACTCAAGCGGCAACGGTTCTTCTCGTCAAGGACATCAGTCACTACACGGTGATGCGCACAGTGGGGCCAATCAAAGTGGACGGAGCATTTGATGAGTCCTCCTGGCGAGCTGCAAAGAGTACGGGAGCATTTCGGGCTAATGACGGTTCAGACGCTGCAACGAGCAAGGTCGAAGCGAAAATGCTCTGGGACGATTCGAACTTGTATTTTGCCTTTGAATGCGACGACACCGACCTCACCGCCACGATGAGGAAGCGTGATGAGCACCTTTGGAAAGAGGAAGTTATCGAGGTCTTCATTGACCCAGATGGAGACGAGAAAAACTATATCGAGCTGGAGGTGAATCCACTCGGAACGTTCCTCGATCTGTTTGTGTTGACGCCAGTGGTTCCCATTCCCTACGAAAGCTACAACATTGCGGCCCAGTGGGCAGTGAAAGTCGACGGGACAGTCCAGAATTCTTCTGATCGTGATCGCGGTTGGAGTGTAGAGCTCGCGATGCCCCTCAAAGAAGCTGTAACAGCGCCCAATCTACCCCCTAAGAATGGCGATAAGTGGCGACTGAATCTTTACCGCATCGAGCGTAAGCCAAAGGATCAGCTAATCGCTTGGTCTCCAACGCTAAAGCCTTCATTCCACACTCCTTCGCGATTCGGCGAAATCACCTTCTCAACCCGCCTGGCTGGTGAATAGAAGGGCGTCGACTAGTTCGCCTCAGGTTGGAGAGACCTCGCGGGTTCAGTAGTACGGGAGGGTTAGTCTCGAAGAGCAGACTCGCCTTATGGCTTTGCCTTGAACGAGGGAATGTTTTATAGTTGGCCAACGATTTTGAACAGTTCGGGCAGTTCAACCGAATACACCGTCACAAAGACAGGGGGGCAAAGAAAATGGCAGTTTCTTTTCAAACGAAGAGTATGGGTGACGTTTGCGTGGTAAGCCCCGAGGGCAAGATCGTCATCGGGGACGAAGTGGGTGCGCTGCGGGAGAAGATCAAAGAATTGCTCGAAGGTGGAAACAAGAACATCCTGATCAACCTTGCCAACGTCTCCTACATTGACAGCACCGGAGTGGGTGCTTTGGTAGGATCCTTCACCACCATTCGGAATCAAGGTGGTCAGATGAAGCTCTCGAACCTGAGCCAGAGAGTCAGAGACATTCTGCTTGTCACCAAGTTGCTCACCGTTTTCGACGTCTACGAGACCGAGACTGAGGGAACCAAGAGTTTTGCGGCAAAGAAATAACTTCTCTGCCGGAATCACAGAATCATGGTGAAATAAAGCCTGGTCACGAGCCAGGCTTTTTTTATTGTGTGGCATGAGAGAAGAACAAGAATTGACAGCCGCCGGACTTGAGCGATGGTAATACGCAGTTTACGGGTGTGCTCGAAAATTACTGGCCTACTCCTGATCCTGTTCATCCGTGGACCTGGAGTCGAAGCGCAGAAGAAGGACAATGCCCGAGTGATGGGCTTGGTGGAGCTCTATGGAATCTCGGCCTCTATCATCTACGGAGAGGACGACGAATTCGCAGCCAACCTGCTACTGGAGTTTCTGAAACCTCATCTGGCAGGCATCAAAACTTTCCCAGCTAAAGGAAGCAAGGCGCGTAGAGATGATCTTGTCATTTATGTCGGCAGTTTTGACAAGAACATTCCCAGCGCGAAAGCCTTCAAGTCGTTGGGATATAGCCTGAACTGGGATGCCCTGACCGAAGGGAGCTTTCTTCTCAAGACATTTCGCAAGGAGGGCAAGACCACCATCTTTGTAACAGGCAAGGATTGGCTGGGAACGCTTTATGCGGCTCACGATTTGAAGAACTACTATCTACGAATCGAAATGGGGCGTGTCCTTCTCAATGAGCTGAATCTTGCAGAACGCGCGCAGTTGAAGTACCGCTGGTTTCGCATCTCAAGCAATCCTGCGAACTGGCAGATAGTGGAAGCTGGCTCGAGTTTGAATGCTGAGGCTGGTTCCACCAAACCAGACATTGCTTTCGGGCAACTCAGGGTGATTGTGGACTTCATGACTGCACGCAGGTTGAACGGCTTGTCGCTTTGGGGTTTTCCGAGTGAGGCGGGAGACAGCGCTGCCGGGGCCCAGGAATTCTGCAAATATGCCAACGAGCGCGGTGTTCGCGTTCTTCCCCGGATCGGGCTGACCGGAGCCGAGTGGCTCTTTTCCGAAGGAAACCATGCCTTCAATCTCAAAGCCTGGGCCCAGGCTCATCCCGAACTATGTGCTGTGGACAAGGCTGGGGCGCGTCGGAACGAAACGCTTTGCCCGGAGAAGATGCACAACAGGCAGTGGTACCGGGAGGGGCTTCAGTGGCTCTTTCAGAGCGTCAGGGTCGGTGGCGTGAGCCTGGAGCTGGAACCGTTTTTCGTCTGTTATTCCGAGGATTGCGTGCAGGCTAGGAAGACGACGGGAGGAAATGATCCAGACTACTCGAAGGACCTGGCTCGCTTTGCCGCGTTCGTCGCCGACGAAGTGGGCAAGCTCGATCCGAAGGCCTTGGTGACGTACATTTCTGGCACTGGCTTCGACGTTGAGTCGATTCAAACCCCCGCGGCTGGCAGAATGCCCCTCGGCCGACGCGCGGCCTTTCCTCCAGAATTCGTTCAGAAGGTCCCCGAATTCGCCATTGCGCAATGGGAGCTTGCGCCAATGCTCAAAGCTGGAATCTGGCCGTCTCCATTCAAGGCTCCAGGCCAGCACAGCCTTGGCTCCTTGCAGTGGGGCGACCAAGTAGCGTCGGTGCCACACGAGATCTATTGGAAGAGAATGGAAGAAGTCACCCATCACACCATATCGAGCAATCTCGAAGGGTTGGTGACACCCGCAGATCGATCACCTGATAATCCAGCGATCGAGCTGAACTACTTGATATTTTCCGAACTTGCTTTCAATCCTGCCGCCAATCTTGATGAGGTTTTTCGCTTCAAGCTCTCCCGTCTCTATGGCGGAGAGGAAGCAGCCCGTCGGCTTGCCAAGATCCTCCAGCTCTTGGAGGACGCAACAGGCATGTTGACTGCAAACTATGACGAGGCGCTGCGTCTCGCCAAGCAGGCGGCTGAACTTTCGGACCGAAACGGTAGGCCGCGGTGGACTCGGCTTATTGAATATATCCAGTCGCTGAAGTAGCGCTGCAGAGCACTTCTGCCCGACTGCAACAGTGCGAAGGAGTTTTGTTTGAAACAATATTTCAGCCGTGGTGCCTTCCTGTCATTGTTGATGATCGTCGTATTGGCGCCCGTATTCTTCCCGGCGAAGATCTTTGACAAGGCCGCAAGGAAACAGCTGACTGCGTATCTCGAGGATATCTGTCAGTGGATTCTGGCCCGAGAGCAGGCCGCGCGCGACGGCCAGATCCCATCGATAGCGAACACACCCCTCTCGCTTCAGGGCAATCTGGCGCGTGTGCTCCTGGCGGGTGGGGAGCTTACCAAGAACGGTGCAAAGTGTCTGGACGAAGGTTTGCGGTGGTGTGATGTGTTCGCAGGAAAACAGCAGCGCGTAGTTACGTCTCTGGGAAATGACGGAGGCTATTGGACCACCGGAGCTGCCGGAGACCTTGACCTCGGAGAAAATAGTCTGGCAGCGGTCGCATTGGCTCGCGGATTCGTTTGGGCTGATGGCAATCGAAAAAAATCTTACCGGCAGGCATTGGACCGCTATGCCGCATTCCTGCTGGAGGGAGCGCGAGCGGGAAATGGGCTGCAAAAGACGGTTAATGCTTGGCAGCTCCAGGGAGAGACGGGTGGGGCTTTCGGCACTGGTATCCAGAAGGGTGTGCCGTCGCTAAAGCCGTCCTCGCGCTCCACCGCTGCGTCAACCGCTTTCCTCTCTCTCATGTCAGCGGTATCACGAGAACCGAACCAGCGAAGTGCGGCTCTTCAGGGAATCGAGTGGATTCTGAAGAATCGACGACCCAATGGAGAGATGCCAAACCTTGTCGATGGCCAGGAGTCAGATGAAGCGCCTTTCACCACGATGACGCTTGCTGGCGAGGCCATTCAATCGGCCTATTATCTGCTCAATGACACAGCCCTCAATCAGCGGCTGGGCACGGAACTCGACAACACGATTCGCCGGATGATGCGAATTCAAGCAGAGAACGGATTGTGGGGTGAAGGCGATGACCGGAGCGGTTCTTCAGGGGTGGCAACGCTCCTAGCTTGGCACTTTGTAAGTTTCAAGGGTGACGAAACCATTCCCCAGGCGCTCGACAAGTTCTGGCAGAACCTGTCTAACCCGGTTCATGCCCAGTCCTTCGGCGTGCTTCTGCACCCCATCTCGACTGCCTGGATCGGGCTTACGACGGCAGAGATGATCAAGCCGGGAATTACCTTCAGAAGGATGTAGGAGGGTTGATCCGGTTTAATCTCACCAACACGCGAAATGGCTTTGACGTTCTGTTTACTTGCTCTTTAGGCTTTGCTCGAATAGCCGGAAAACTCTTTTGTACTCATCGGCCCAGCTGCTGGCTTCCTTGAAAGCGTGATCTTCAACGGGGTACAGCATGATTTCGAAGTTCGTCTTCCGCAGTTCAATGAGACGTTGCGCCAGCCGGATCGTGTCCTGAACCTGAACGTTCACATCGACCACACCGTGGCAGATGAGCAGCGGGTCTTCCAGCCCTTCAGCGAAGTAGATGGGCGAGCTGCGGCGAAAAGCTTCGTCGTCCTCCTGTGGCTGATTCAGAATGTTGGACGTGTAAGGATGATTGTAGTGTGCCCAATCAGTCACTGGACGTAAAGCGGCGCCGGCGCCAAAACTCTTGGGCGCCGTGAAGAGGGCCATTAGCGTGATAAAGCCGCCGTAGCTTCCGCCATAAATGCCGATACGATCCGGCTTGGCGCCGTGATGCTTCGTGAGATATTCCGCGGCGTCGATCTGGTCGGTGAGGTCTTTTCCTCCCATGTGTCGGTAAATGGCCGTTCGCCAGTCACGCCCATAGCCGGCGCTGCCGCGGTAGTCCAGGTCGAGAATTGTATAACCCTGCTCCATCAGAAAGTGGTGGAACATGTACTCTCGGAAATACTGAGACCACCAGCGATGCACGTTCTGCAAGTACCCGGCGCCATGGACGAAAATCACGGCCGGTTTTGCGGGGTGAGGCTTCGGCGGGACATAGAGTCTGGCTGGCACTGCGACGCCGTCGCGCGCGGTGATTTTGACGAGTTTGGGTTCAATCCAGTGATAGGACCTAAACGCCGGTGTTGGACTTTCGGTCAAGGCCAACCGCTGGCGGGGTGCTTGAAGCGGCTGGACGTAGAGATCCCATGGCTTGTTGCTGAACGAATATACGTCTGCCAGAAATGTCTCATCGGGTGACAGTGTCACCTGATGATTTCCAACGTCTGTAGTCAATTTTTGCGGTGTGCCGCCGCTGGCTGGAAGGGCGTAGAAGTGCATGACCTCAGGCCCATCTTGATTGGAGCGAAAGTAGAAGACCTGCTCGCCTCGAGACAGCTTTACGTTCCAGAGCTCATAGTTTCCTCGCGTGAGCGCCTGAGCGGCGCCACCCTCCACGGGCACTGAGTAGAGTTGGCGAAAACCGGTATGCTCTGACATGAACCACACTTTGCGACCTTGTTCGAGGAAGCCGTACTCCAACAAACTGAGAGATGGGGCATCGTCGTCGTTGAGGATCCAGGCGTCGTCATGCTCATGATTCACGACCCGCTGGGTCTTCGTTTCGGGGTCGAATGACAGCAACCACTGATCCTTGTTGTCCGCTGAACGAAGTGTCGCCAGAAGACTGTGGCCCAGTTTCGACCACACGGGGCTAAACGCATCCGGAGACGGTGTCTTTAATTTTGAATCCTTCTCCTTTTCCGACTTGGCGATTGGTTGAGGTTCGTCGGGCAGCTTCACTTCAATGGCCTGGCTGCCCGCGACATCGAGAACCGTCAAGGAGTAGCGCTTGGGGACGTCTCCCACTTTGACGCGCGACTTTAGTTCGTCTGTGAAGCCTGAAAGAGTGACGTAGTCAGGGACTTGAGCGATGCGCTGCTCCTTCGATTCATCGACCAATTCCACGGCCACAAAGCGCTCGTCGGCTGAAAACGACATCCGTTCGACTTTCTTGTCTTCAATATAGAAAGGCTGAGGGCTACGCGCCTTCTTGCGATCCTCGTCTTCCTTTTGCTTTTTCGCCTTGGCGTCGAGAACCGCGAACAACTCCTCCTGCTGGTCTTTGAGATGCTTTCGCTGGCCCTCTTTCTCTTTTTTTTCCTTCTCGACCTCGGGATCCTTTCCAGAGCGAACGTCGGTCAGCTGTCGGATCAGAGTCTCCCCGTCTCGTGGGACGACAAAGAGATTGTCGCCGCGCCGAAAAGAGATCTTCTTCTCATCGCGCGTGAAGGCCGGTTCGGTTTCAGCTTCGGCGGTCTGCGTAATGTTTCTGAGTTTTCCCGTGGGCGTGTCGAGCAGATAAATGTCCCCTTCAAAGCTGTAGACAGCCCACCGCCCTGATTGATCGCGCTCAGCGGTGTAAGGCGGTGCGCCGGCTTCTTCGTCTTTGGTCAGCCGGCGGGGAGTGCCTCCCGTTCTGGCAACTTCAAAAACTCCCGATTCTTTCTCTCCCGGTCGTTTCCAGCGGAACCAGACCTTCGAGTTGTCGCCAGCCCAGCTTACCTCGCTCGGTGCGGTTCCCGCGAAATCCTGCCCCAGCATGATGAGATCAATGTCCAGGTTTTTGATAGGCGGTTTCGTTCGTTCCTGCAGCTCTTGCTGAATCTGTTCTGCCCGCGCCGAACCACGGCTTGGCCGGGGAGTCTGGGCCAATGGGATCCCGGTGAGTTGAATGATCAGAAGGAAAATTAGAAATATCTTCATGGAGTTCTTTCTCCCTTGCGAACTGCATGAAAGGGAGACGAAGGGAGGGTCTTCATCCTCTCCCGAGAAGAATGGCAGGCCTGGCTTGAGGTCAGCAGTAAACCCGTCGTCATTCCGGTCAAGCACAGCGTGAGCCGGAATCCAGGCTAGATTTCCGTGGGCTGGATTCTCGCCTTCGCGCAATTGACAAAGTGAGGCGGGTCCGGTGCCAAGCCGGCCTATCGCTTAGGCAATTCCACGATGCTCAGGTTCTTGAAATCCAGGTCTGTGGTCGGGTCATGGGCTTGGAGACTGAGCGTGCCTGTAGCCAGGCGCGCTTCCCTGCGGGCGTTAGTACCTTCAGGGCGGCTGTCGGTGTAATCACTCACTGGAAAGCCGTTCACCCAAATAGCAATGTGACGACCGGTAGCCACGATCGTCTTGCTAAAGAACTCGCCATCATTCGGAATCACGCGCCGTGTTGGCTGGTAGTGATAAACCCCACCAGTCCCAAAATCAACCGGCTGGGTTCGATCCTGCCCCTTGAACTCATTGCGGATTTGAGACTCATACCCGGTCCAATAGCCGTTCTTGTCCCCTCGGAAGAAGACGCCACTGTTGGGATGATGATTACCGTCGCGGGGATGGGTGCGAATGTCCAGTTGAAGCACGAAGTCTCGATAGGTATTCGTGGTTTCCAACTGGCCGGGTCCGCGCTCAACGTGGATCATGCCTTGCCGCACCGTCCACTCTGGCGTGCCCCGGCTTAGGTCAGGACTATTCACTTTTTGCCAGCCGTTTAGGTCTTTGGCGTTGAAAATCGGCCGCAGCCCGAGTGGCTTCAGTTTCAAATTGCGGAATTCGATTTTCTTGTCTTTGTTGTACTGCAATCCAATGTGACCGATTGCGTGAGTCGTGTCTTTGCCTTTGACCAATGTCTTCCCGTCAAGTTTCACAAGAAACATTCCGCCTTCGGCACGAACCTCATAGCTGTGCCATTGATCTGGGGCGGTTTTGAATTTCTTGGCTTTGAGGTGATTCACCAGGCTGCCGGTGGTGTATTCCTTATGGGCATCGAAGATTTGCAATTCGTATCCGGTTTGGTGAGGTTGGCCCTCCTTGCTGGACCGTAGGAAAATACCGCTGTTGCCGTCGGCGCCTGTCCGAAAGTCTGCCTTCAGTACGAAGTCCGCAAACGGACTGTTGCTCGACAGCCAGCCGCTCTCACCCGAAGAGGCTGACAGAACCCCGTCTGCTACCTTCCATTCCGCTTTGCCAAAGGATTCCCAGCCGAATGTCGTTTCGCCATCCCACAGCAAAATCCAGCCTTCGCCCATCTCCTTGGGTGTCAGAGCATTCGGTTTGGACTGGGCCATAAGGGGAGGGCATGCAGCGACCACCAAAAGAATGCCCAGACCCCGCAAGATCCATTTCATGATGGAATTCCTCCTGGCTATATCAGCCGATCATTTTCATGCTTCGAATTGTAACAGAACGCATCGAGTCGATATCGAGTGAAAGTCCAACGCACATCCGTTTGGCTGCGACCCAAATTCACAAGGGGAACGGTACTCGTGGACGGGAGTACACCGGGGGAACAGGAGCCGTAGCCCGGATCCTACTTGTAGGCCGCAACCAGGCTGGAAGTTTTCTGGGCGATGAGGCCAAAGCCTCGGGCAGTTGCTTCGCGTTGCAGCGCTGCCAGTTCTTTGAGCGTGGTGGTAGCGTTGCCTGAGTGCAGACCGATCTCTCCCAAAGCCAGCCGAGCTTCGAGTTGCAAAAAAGGATAGCCGGTCTTGCCAGCCGCATCGAAGACCTGGGTCAAGAGTCTTTGTGCTTCAACTGCTTTTCCCTGGGCCGCGCGAATGCGAGCTGCTGTCAAGCCAACAGACAACGAGAGGAAACGTCGTTCGCTGCTGTGAACCAAGGGGAGAGCCAGATTGAGGCTTGACTGAGCCTCAGCGGGCTTCTTCTGGGCGAGTTGAGGCCGGGCTATAACGAGGTAGGCTTGGGTTTCAAATTGCCGCGCCTTGTTGTGCGCGAACTCCCCGGCGACACTTCGCGCCAACCGTTCTCCTTCGGACAACCGGCCTTCTTCGACAGCCAGAGAAGCCAATGCCAGACGGCTCTCGGAGGCGGTCCCTTTCTCTCCAGACTGCTCCCGAATTTTCAGAGCCTCTTCATGGTGTTTCCTGGCAGCGGGCAGATTGCCTTCGGCGAGTGCGATTTCTCCCAGCGCCGATAAGTCATACGCAATGCCTCTCCGATGATTGATCTCGCGCTCCACAGGGAGGGCTTGTTCCACAAGACGTCTGGCGCCCGACAGGTCCCCCTGGTCGAGCAACACTTGGCCGAGATTCAGTTGCGCCAGTGCGAGGCCGTTCTTGTCACCGATTTGCCGACGGATCACCATTGACTCTTCCTGCATCCTTCTAGCTGCGGCAAGCTCCCCGCGATCCCGCAACACCAGCGACAGGTTGCTCTGTGCGCGGACAATGGCGCGCCGCTCTCCGATCTCGCGCGCGAGTGCCAGCGACTCCTCGTACCTTTTGGTGGCACCTGAAAGGTCATCCATTCCATACAGGACAACGGCAATGTTGTTCAACGACACCGCAATGCCACTCTTGTCATCAGTCTCACGGCGAATGGCGAGCGCTTGCTGGTGCAGCTTCAGTGCTTCTGCAAGATTGCCCTGGTCTTTCGACCTGATGGCCAGATTGTTGTAGGCGCTGGCCACGCCCCCCTGGTCGCCGATGCGACGGCTGATGGCGAGGGATTCCTCATGTAATCGGGCCGCCTGATCCAGGTTGCCCTGGTCTGACCGCAGAGCCGCGAGGTTGTTGGTTGCTCGGGCGACGCCTTCCAGATAGTTGGCCCGGCTGAAAATATCCCGGGATTCCTGCGCAGCAGCTCTTGCCTGTTCTGGCAGCCCGAGGTTCCGGAGTGCACGGCTCTCCAGCAAACGCGCACGGGCCACCAACAGTTGGGCCCCCAGGGCAGCCCCTTTCCGGGCAGCTTTGGCTTCGAGTTCCTGCTCCTTTTTGAAGTTAGACAAGGCACCGACGGCCGTTGCTTCCGCCAGATCAATGCGAGGATCGTCAGCAGCGGGTTGAGGGAAGCGACGCAGCATCTCGATGGTGGACAGCGCGTCCTTGCCTCTCCCTGCCGAGGTCTGGGCAGATGCCAGACGCAGTCCGTACTCGAGGTTATCCGGAAAAAATTGGAACAGCGCTTGATAGAGCTCAACCGCCTTTCCCCACTCATTCAGCATCTCCCTGTAGCGGCCCTCGACAGAAAGACGCTCTTCACGAGGAAGATTGGCGGAAAGATCGAAAGCTTGCTTTGCCTCGGCGCGCGCCTTGCCGTCATATCCGAGCGCGGACCAGGCAGAAGCCAGAGCGGCGTGAGCGAGTGGGTGCTTGGGATCGGCATTGGAGGCTTGCACGAGCAGGTCTCGGGCCGTGAGAGCATCGAACAAGCGAAGCTTTGCCAGCCCTTCGGAGTAGAGCCGGGCAGCTTCCAGGTTGGCGGGTAAGGAAGCCCGCACACCGGCGGCGTCATTGGCCGACACCTCGCCCACACCCAGCTTCTCGCGCAGCCGCGCACCGGAGCGCGCAACCAAGTCGAGGAGCGCGGCTTCGGTGCCTGTCTCGGTGACAGAGGCGACGGTCTCCCCGGCAGCCGTATCCTGGAGGCGCAGGTCGAGTCGGATCTGTCCCCCTGATTGCCGGCCCAAGGCGGTGTAGGCGCCCAGGACGACGATGTCGCTGCCCAGATTGGTGCGAAGTCGTTGGAGTGTTTCCTTGCCATAGGCATCCGCATCCCCCAGGGTGAGTTCCAGTTTCACCCGTGCAACGTTCTCTCCCGGAACGGTGCGCAGCTTCTCGCCTGCAGAAACTTCAGTCGAAAGCATTTCGGAAAATGCAGTTGAGAGCCAGGCGCTTTGAGGATTGCCAGAGACATTCTTGAACCCAAGGAACGCCACGGAACGGCGGGGCGCTACCGCAGGGATTCCCGGAGCCTGAGATGCCGGAGAGGCGTTCTTGGAAATCAAGTTTGCTGCCGTTTCGCGAAAGGCCGTTCCTCGTTGCGTTTGCAGGAACCATGCCAGGGCAGCCGCAAGCGGTAACAGCGCTGCTATGGCCAGAACTCCGATCCGGTGGCGCCTTAAGAACTGTTGGCTGCGATAGCCTGCTATCCCTTTGCGCGCGGAGACGGGTGAACCGTCGAGATGCCGCCGGATGTCTTCGGACAACTCCTCAGCAGTGGCGTAGCGCGACCCCGGTTCTTTACGAAGTGCTTTTAGAATAATCGCATCCAAATCGCCTTCCAGCCGCTTGCGGAGCTGGCTGGGAAGGCCCTCACGAGTAGCGCTAACGCTCTCGGGCGTATACGTCATTGGCGCGAGGCCGTCGTTGGTTGCGATCCGCTCAACGCGGCTTACGGCGGTGCGTGGTTTGTCGGGGTCGGTTTCGCAGATGATGCGCGCGATCTCGTGCGGCAGCTGGTTCTTGATTTGATAAGGGCGGCGGCCTGTCAACAGCTCGAACAAGACAACCCCTAGCGAATAAACATCGCTGGCTGGACCTGCGGCCTCGCCTCGAACCTGTTCCGGGCTGGCGTAGTATGGCGTCATCATCCGCGCCGCGGTCAGGGTGGCGTCCAGTGTGTGTCCCGTGGAGTCGGTCTTGAGGATTCGAGCAATGCCGAAGTCCAGCAGTTTGGGAATCCCCTCGTTGGTCACCAACACGTTACTGGGCTTCAGGTCGCGATGGACGATCTGCTTGCGATGTGCGTAGTGGACGGCGGCGCAAACTTCTCGAAACAAACGCAGTCGTTCCGCTGTGTTCAGTGATCTGCGATCGCAGAATTCAAGGAGGGGCTGGCCCTCGATGTATTCCATGACGTAGTACGGCAATCCGTCATCGGTGGAGCCGCCATCAAACAGGCGTGCAATGTTGGGGTGATCCAGGTCGGCCAAAATCTGCCGCTCGTTGCGAAAGCGACGCAGCACAAAGTCGGTGTCCATCCCGCGGCTGACCAGCTTGATGGCGACTCGACGGGTGAACTGAGCGTCGTCCCGCACCGCCAGATAGACAGTGCCCATTCCTCCCCGGCCGATTTCTTCAAGAATCTTGTATGGGCCCAGGCGGCGGCCCGGCCACCCATTGGCGATGTTGACTTCTGGAATGGCGACGGCACCGGAATTGAAGACGGAGTCTTCGATGAAAGTTCCGGCGGCGTCATGAGCTGAAAGCAGCGACTGGACTTCGCTGAACATCTCCGGGTCACCCGCGCAAGCGTCTGCCAGGTACGGCACGCGGCGTTGCGGCTCGCAGCGGAGCCCGTCGTCGAAGACCTTCTTGACTTGCTGCCATCGCTCAGGAGTCATTACATGGAGGAGATTTACAGCGGATTCGATAGAGAAAATATCGAGTTAGGCTGGTCAAGTCAACGATCCCAAAGGTGAAGTCTGGGCTGATGCCAGACGGGGCCGTGCTGGCTGTTGGGTCAGTCCTCTTTTCTCTGAGTATTGTTTTGAGCGTGTCGTACCTGCATGGAGATCAATCCAAAAGCGCGGTACGCTCGTAATCTGATTGCAGATCAATTCAACACCAGATTCTTTGATCTCTTTCGCACAAGTTTTGCGCTCTAGTAGTCAGTTAGGAGGTAGAGAGTCGTGAGCCAATCAACAAGCCCAATTCCTGATGAAGTTACACACGCCAATCCCATACATGGAAAAGAGTTACGATCTGATTCGAGTCGGAACGACTGGCTTCCGGTGGATTTTCTGGAGTGTTTGGCAACGACCGTAGACCTCCGTATCGTGTTGTTCCATGTTCAAGAGGCCTCCAGTCCCAGTCTGACTAGTTGACCGTAGCCTTTGCCTCAAGATAACCGACCAGAAACCCACAGCAATCTCTTACGACTCAGCCGTAAACTATCCTATCAAAACGAGTTCGACCAACCTCCGGCCTAAAGTTCTCGCGACTCCTGACCGATACCGGTTGAGAACTGGACGGAGGCAACATGTCGAACCTTCACTATCAATTGATTCCCTGCGAGAAATGCTCCGGCGAGCTCTATGGGCCCATCCGGGTAAAGCTGGAATTGGCTGTTCCTCTGGCAGCTCAAATCCAGTCGATTGAGACGGCTGTCTCCTCATCGCACCCCCATCACGAGGTAAATGGTTCGCCTCTGAAACGGTACAGCGATTTTCAGTTTCCGCAGTACTGACCCACTCAGCGTCATTCCGGCGAAGCACTGCGGGAGCCGGAATCCAGCCCGCTCTGGCGGCAACGACCAGACCTTCCGGGGGGACTGAACTTCCGCTTTCGCGGCAATGAGCTACGTGGGCAGTTGCCGGAAAGCATTCACTCTCAAACTAGGCTGTGTGTTGCACGTGCACTCAGGGTCTGGGACAATCCGCCGAGTCCTGATCAGCTTGCTTGCCCTTTTCGATTTGAGGGTCACTTCGTCCATGCACAAATTAACGCGGCAAGAACTGTCCATCCTCAAACGGCTGAACACGCCCGAAAAAATACAGCGCTACATCGACGAAGATATTTCGTACAACAAAGAGAAGGATGGCGAAACCTGCCGCTCTCCACGCCGCGTGCTACGCGACATGACGGGCCACTGTTTTGAAGGGGGTTTGCTTGCAGTCGCCGCGCTGCGAGTGAACGGACACCCACCTCTGGTCGTCGACCTCGAAGCTGACCGGACGAAAGACGACGATCACATACTAGCGGTCTTCAAAAAGAACGGCGGCTGGGGGGCGATTGGCAAATCAAACTACGCCGGGCTCCGCTTTCGCGAACCTGTCTATCGGACGATTCGCGAGCTGGCCATGTCGTACTTTGAGCACTACTACAACCTGAAGGGAGAAAAGACCTTGAGGCGATTTTCCCAGCCTTTGGATCTGTCGCGATTTGACAACATGGGCTGGATGACTGCGGAAGAAGATTTGTGGGAGCTGAACGATGCCTTTTTCACTATCCGCCATTGGCAATTGCTCACTCCCAAGATGGCGCGCAGCCTGACAAAAGTAGACCGACGACTCTACGAGGCAGGGAAGACAGGCATGGTGTTCTAGCGAAAGGTGCTTTGAACAACCGGCACGTCCAACCGGAGCTCCTTGTGAAACCGTCCCCGCATGTCACCGAGCCAGGGTTCAACAAATCGGTGATTGAGATCGACAGTAACCGTCTTGAAGACCCCTGACTCCTTGGTGCTGTGCAGCGCTTCACCTAGCGGGTTATACACAGCAGTTTCACAGTCATAGCCGGCCGTTACCAGATAGACGTGATTCTCCAGGGCTCGCGCTTGCATTAGCGTGCTATACCCACCCCAAATCGGAAGAAAAATGATCTCGGCGCCCTGAACTGCCAGGGCCCGAGCCGGATCCGCGTATTGGGAGTCCCAACAAATCATCATGCCGATTCGACCGAAATCGGTTTCAAAAACCGGGTAGTCGTTTCCAGGCGTCAACCCACCTTCAATCTCCTCTCGCGGTAGATATACCTTGCGATACTTTCCGGCTACCTTGCCCTGGCGATCAATCAGCACCGCTGTGTTGTATAAGGCGGCTCCTTCTCGCTCGTATACTCCGGCGACGATATACATGTGATGCTGGCGCGCCTTGGTTCCCAGCCGTTCTGTCGTAGGGCCCGGGATGGGCTCTGCCAGCGCCGGAAAACCGGCATTGTGGCCAATCAAGGTGATGCCTTCGCCCAGACAAACAATGTCGGGCTTCCCCAAGGCGACTTCATCCAACGCTGCAAGAAAGGCGTTCACGCTTCCTTCCTTGCCCCCGGTTTGCCGCGGTCTGAGAGACACGCTGCCAATACGTACCGGTCTCGCTTGGGGTGCTGCCACTTCCTCCAAAACAACATCGTCCCACCACACGGTTCCCCGCGGCGACCAGCCCAGAGAAAGTTCAATGCGCACTTCGGTTGCACCTTCCGGTGCCGGAGCTTCCAGCGTGACCTTCTTCCAGTCGCCAGCCGGTTGGGTCGAATACGCGTAGTCCGGGTATCCTACCCGCTTTGAACTGGCATCCTGCCAGTCCAAACGCGCCACAACCCGAAGTTGCTCATGGCTCACTGCTTTGGTTCGGTAGTGGGCCGTCAGACGATAGTGGCGTCCCGGCTGAATCGAGGATGCCTGATAGCTCCAACCCCCATACCCAGCGGGGTTGCCATTTCCGGAGATCGCCAACGCATTGGGTTTTGACCGGAATTCTGTCGTGTCCACAAAGCAGCGAGGTTGAAGCTCTGCCCGGGGGGCCCAGGCCTGCCACCCTTGGGGACTGCCTGGCGGTCCCGGAGCCGAAAAATCGGCAAGTGCGAGCTTGAGAGTGGCAGTGAAGATTGAGACAGGCATGAACGAAAGAGTAACAAGAAAGGCCGTAACAGGAAGTTTGAATGTCATGGAGGACCTCATTGCTCGGGGGCGGGGACGTCCCGTCCCCCTTGTGCCGGGAGGCCGTGCATTGCTCGCTTGCTCTCAGGCAGAGATTGTGGCTAGCTAGGCGCCCGCGCTCCCAGGTTTATTTCAGGAATCCGCTAAGTCCCGTGATCCTGGAGCTGATTTCATCATTCTCCAGATCGTCCAGAGCCAGCAGCTTGCGCAATTGCGCTGACAAGCTGGCCTGCAAGACCGGATCAAGATACTTCTTTTGATAAAGTTGTTGCGGCTTGTCGCTGCGGGTGTAGTAGGCATGTATTGCCCGGCGTACTCTGCCGGTGCGATTGGCCGTGCCACCGTGCCAAAGGTGAGAGTTCATCACCACCACCGTTCCCGCGGTTCCGGTTATCAGAATCTCCTGCGGGTGAGGAGCCGTCAGATCGGCAAGAACTTCAGACGGCTTCTGGTTCCACCGGTGGCTGCCCGGAATCAGTCGAGTGGCCCCGTTGTTGACGGTAAAATCATCCAGGATCCAGACTGAGTTGCAGACGTAGTATCCGTTTTCGTCAGGCAAACCGCCTCCATCGATGTGAAGGGGTTGCACCCAGTCAGAATGTGGATCCGCCGAGCGGACATTCAAGCTGCTTAGTTTGAACCTAGGCCCAAGAACGTGTGTCATGCAATCGAGAACTGCCGGGGTATTGATAACCCTTAAGAAGATTTCACCCTTGTTCGCCACGTTCGCTAGTCGCTTACTCTGCGGCTCCAGCTTGAATTCAGAGCCGGCCGCGTCGCCTTCCTGCTCATAGAGTTCATCCACGCGTCGCTGGGCCGCCCGAAGAAACTCGGGTTCCATAAGACTAGGCAAGACAACATAGCCCTTCTCGTCCAATTGCTGTTTCTGCTCGGCGTTCATATGGAGTGTCGCTGACCCTCGAGAACACCTTAACGATATCGAAAAGGTGCGAGGCCAGCAAGAGAGGCCAGCTTTGCGGTGCACCGCTGCGGACTACAATCCTCCACAAGCATGGGTTTGGATCAACGATCCGTGCTCGAAGAGTCTGAAAAGAGTCGACTTTCGTTTCTATTATGATTTCTTTCGTTTTCGTGCTTGACGCAACCAAGGCTTGTACGTATAACCGGCTTTGGCGTCGGGACACTCGAAGCTGCGCGACGTTTCTTCAAAAACCACTCTCAGAGGAATCCGATGTCGATTGCCACGGTCAAATCTGTTGCGACTGAAGAGCAGTTGGAAGAGTTGCTGTCGAGGCCCAACGCGGCTGACGTTGAATGGGCTCGGAGACTTAGCAGCGACATCATGGTCCTCGGGGCTGGTGGAAAAATGGGTCCGTCCCTGGCATTGCGCGCCTGCCGGGCCTTCGAGGCAGCCGGCGCCAGGCATCGGGTGATTGCAGTCTCGCGGTTTTCCGAGAAGGCGGCGCGTGACTCTCTAGAAAAACAGGGCGTCGAAACGCTGTCTTGCGACTTTCTGGATCGCCGACAAGTCGATCAGTTGCCAGTTTGCGACAATGTCCTGTTCATGGCAGGTCGCAAGTTTGGCACGGGCGACCGTTCGGATCTCACCTGGGCAAGCAACACAATCGTCCCTGCCAATCTTGGGTTTCGTTTTCGAAGCTCGCGGATCGTGGTCTTTTCGACAGGCAATGTGTATCCGCTGGTCGAGTCCAGCAGTTCGGGATCGGTGGAAACCGACCCACTTAGCCCGGTTGGTGAGTATGCACAGTCGTGTCTCGGACGGGAAAGAGTGATGGAATACTGTTCCCGAGAGCTGGGAATTTCGTGTCTGATGTTCCGCCTCAATTACGCAGTGGACCTACGGTACGGCGTACTGGTAGACATTGCCTGGAAGGTGCGTCAGGAAGCGCCGATTGACCTGACGGTGGGTTATGCAAATGTGATCTGGCAGGGAGATGCCAATTCAATGGCGTTGCGCAGTTTGGAGCTATGCCAGTCGCCGCCGCGCCTGCTTAACGTTACCGGGACGGAAAAGCTGTCCATCAGAGAAGTGGCCCAATTCTTTGCCCTGCGTTGGGGCAAGGAAGCCAAGTTGGTGGGAAATGAAGGTCCCCGAGCTTTGTTGAGTAACTCGACGTTGAGCCGTTCGCTGTTAGGTGAACCTGAAGTGCCCGCCCGGCAGTTGCTGGAGTGGGTGGCCCATTGGGTGGAGCTGGATGGAAGTTATTTGGGTAAACCAACCAAGTACGAAGTTGCTGATGGAAAGTTTTGAGGTTTGCAAGTTGAGCAGCGGACCACAACCTTTCGTCGTAATGAACTGAATCCATGTCAGACACTCAAACCCTTCGCAAGACCCTGTTGGCAGGCTGCGTCATTCCGGCGCATCCGTTGGCTTTGAACGCCAATCGCAAACTGGACGAGCGGCGGCAAACAGCCTTGACCCGCTACTACTGCGACGCGGGAGCCGGCGGTGTTGCCGTGGGAGTGCACACCACGCAGTTTGCCATTCACGATCCAATGACGGGCTTGCTTGCGCCCGTGCTGCAGCTGGCCGCGGACGCAGTGCACAAGCACAAGCAGAGGACCGGGCGAAGCGTCATTAAGGTTGCCGGCATTTGCGGCCCGACGGATCAGGCTTCACGCGAGGCGGGCTTGGCTCGCGAGGTTGGGTACGATGCAGGACTCTTGAGCCTTTCGTCGCTCCGTTCGGCTTCCAATACCGAGATTCTGGAGCATTCCCGCCGCATAGCAGAGCTGATTCCGATCATTGGGTTTTACCTGCAACCCGCCGTGGGGGGTCGCCTGTTGGAATACGAGTTTTGGCGCGGGTTTCTGGAGATTGAGAATGTCGTCGCCGTCAAGATCGCGCCGTTCAATCGGTACCATAGCCTCGATGTCGTGCGGGCTCTGGCGGCGAGTGGACGACATCGTGAACTGGCCCTCTACACCGGCAACGACGACAATATTCTCGTGGACCTGCTGGCCGACTTTCCTGTAGGCCCAGAGGCAGCTTCTCCGCCCATGAGGTTTTCAGGTGGGCTGCTTGGACAGTGGGCCGTGTGGACGCAGCGGGCGGTAGAGATGCTTGATGCCGTGCGCCGATGCCGGGATCAGGCTCCCGAAAAGGTTTTGGAGCTGCTCGCTGTTTCGAACCAGTTAACCGATGCCAATGCGGCGCTGTTCGACGTGCGACACGCGTTTGCCGGTTGCATTGCTGGACTGCATGAGATTCTCCGACGTCAGGGACTTTTCGAAGGGCGCTGGTGCCTTGACCCGCACGAAGACCTGTCACCCGGTCAAATGGAGGAAATCGATCGGGTCTGCCGAATCTACCCGCACCTGGCGGATGATGCTTTTGTTCAAAGGAACCTGGACGCGTGGCTAAGCTGATCAAAGTCGTTACTGGCAAGACACCCAAGAAGCCTAAACTCTTGATCGAAGAGAGGCGTCGCAGAATTCTAGACATGGTGAACTCGCAAGAGAGAGTCACGGTTAGCGACTTGGTAGATGCGTTTGGCATTTCTGCCGTGACCATTCGCGGTGACTTGGATGCCCTAGACGAGCAGGGAGGCTTAGTGCGCTCCCACGGCGGGGCCGTGAAACGATTGAACCCGCTCCAGGACTACCCAATCCAGGTGAAGGAAATCTTGCATCATGCCGCCAAGGTCCGCATTGCCCAGGCGGCAGCCCGGCTCATTCGTTCCGATCAAAAGCTAATTCTCGATTCGGGGACGACCACCGCTGAAATTGCCCGACAAATCAAGCATTCGAAGCTCGGCTCACTTACAGTGATTACCAATGCCCTGAACATTGCGATGGAACTCGCCAATCTGCCCTTCGTTTCCGTCATCATGCTCGGTGGCATGCTGCGGCAGATGTCGTATTCGTTGGTGGGTCCGCATGCAGAGCAGATTCTTACCGACTTGAATGCGGATCATGCTTTCCTGGGCGTGGATGGCCTTGATCCGGAGCTGGGACTTTCGACGCCGGATGTTTTCGAGGCAAAGCTCAATGCCCTCATGATTCGCGTGTCGCGACAGGTGACCGTGGTTGCAGACTCGAGCAAGTTGGGCCAGCGCAGCCTTTCGGTGATCAGCCGCGTGGAGAACGTGCACCGCGTTATTTCTGATATAAAAGCCCCCTCAGAGGTCGTGGCTGCCCTCCGTGCGCGCGGGGTCGAGGTACTGCTGGTTTAGACGAACTCAAGGGTTGTGCAGCAATAGTACTTCGCTATCCGCCATCCAAAAACGTGACGCGTGAAACTGATGCGTGAAAGACGTGAGTCGTGAATCACGGATCACGCATCACGTTTCACATCACGAATCCCTGATCACTCTTCCCTCCCCATGTTTCTCCTCCGCCAGTTCATTCTCCGGCACCTTGCCAAGGAATGGCTTCGTGCGGTGGTCGCAGTCCTGGGCATCGCTCTGGGTGTCGCTGTAGTCGTCTCGGTTCAGATGGCAAACGCCGGCTCACTGAGTGGCTTTGAGACGGCGATCGAATCGCTGTCAGGCAAAGCTGCGCTGGAAATTGTGAGCGCCGGCCTTGGAGTGGAAGACAACCAGCTGCAAGGGCTGGAATGGCTGGCCGAATACGGGCAGGTGAGTCCCGTGTTGGAAGGAGAGGCGGGGTTTCAACCAACTGGCTCCGGGCGGGAGTTCTTGCGTGTGCTCGGGATCGACATTCTTTCTGACCGCTCGCTTCGTGACTACCGCTTGCTGGAATTTGAGCGGCAACAAACCGAACCCAGCACCCGCGAATTTCTCGATCTGCTGATCGATCCCGCCTCAGTCATTCTCACCGAGAAATTCGCGCAACGATTCGGTATCGCAACGGGCAGCCGGATCCGTCTGACACTCGGGGATCGTGCGGAGAACTTCGTTGTTCGCGGATTGCTGCGCAACGAAGGCCCGGCCCGGGCCATGGACGGCAATCTCATCCTGATGGATATTGCTACGGCACAGCTCGCTTTGAACCGTCTGGGATGGATTGATCGACTCGAGTTGCTTCCTGCCGATGCAGGATCGTTGGAAGCCCTGCGCGATGAAATCCAGCAACGCCTGCCTCCAGGGTTGCAAGCCCAGCGGCCCGCACGACGTGGGGAACAAATCGAGAAAATGCTGCAGGCGTTTCACTTTAACCTCACAGCTCTCTCCTACATTGCTTTGCTGGTGGGACTCTTCCTGATCTACAACACCATTTCTGTTTCCGTTATCTCGCGACGGGAGGAGATTGGAATCTTGCGCGCCCTCGGCGTGGCACGAGGAAGAGTTGTCGGACTATTCTTGGCCGAGGCGGCGGCCTTGGCGTTGGCCGGCATTGTCGCTGGCATGCCTTTGGCAAGCCTGATGGCGTTGGGTGCCTTGCGCCTGACGTCAACGACGGTGAAAACGCTCTATGTAGCCACGGCAGCCCAGGTGCCGCCATTGGATGGCGGGCATTGGCTTCTGGCCTTCGCTAGCGCGCTGCCGCTGGCTTTGCTGGCGGCTGCCGTTCCCGCTCTGGAAGCCTCGCGCGTTCCACCTGTGGCAGCCATACGGGGCGGTGGACGCCTGGAGACTGCAACATGTCCAGGTTGGGGTACGTTGTGGCTGCCGCTGTGCTTCTTCGGAGTGGCCGGCGCTCTCTCGGCGTTGAAGCCGATTGGGAACCTCCCCGTATTTGGATATGCGGCCGCTCTGGCCATTGTTCTAGGGGCCGCGTTTTTGTGTCCCAGCGCCCTGCACGTAGCCCGCTGGATCGGCGAGAAAGCCGTTGTCCGTTTGTGGCCTCGGTTCCCAAATGCCGCTGTCGAGTGGCGGCTAGCCCTCTCCAACCTGGCAAGCTCCATACCCCGGATCTCGATTTCGGTGGCTGCGCTGGCAGTGAGCCTATCCATGCTGGTAGCCATCGCCGTGATGATTGGGAGCTTTCGGGAGACCGTGATTTACTGGGTGGAGCAAACACTGCGCGCCGACCTCTATCTGCGTCCATCAACCCGGTCGAACGTGTCTGTTGAAGCGACGATCTCGCCGGAGGTGGAGCAAGCGGTGCGGCACCATCCGCAGGTGGCCGCTGTCGATCGTTTCCGCAACTTTACGCTTCCCTATCGCGAGGGTCTGGTGACCCTGGGCGCCGGCGACCTCGCTGTATTGATGGAGCATGGCAAACTGCTCATCAAGGAACCCTCTGGCAACGTGGAAGCCCTTCGCGAAGCGCTTGGCCAGGATGCTGTCGTTGTTTCGGAGAGCTTTTCTCTGAAACATTCCGTTCGATGTGGCGATCGCGTAACTCTCACGATGCCAGGCGGGGCAAAAGACTTTCGCGTCGTCGCGGTTTACTATGACTATTCGAACGATCGCGGGGTCGTCATCATGGACCAGACTACCCTTGCCAAATATTTCGGGCCCATGGCGCCTACGAGCCTGACGATTTATTTACGGCCGGGCGCCTTGGCCGATCGTGTTCGAGCGGAAATCTTGGAATTGCTGGAAAGCCGTTATCGCGTCTTCATTTACACGAACAGTGCGTTGCGGGCGGAGGTACTGCGGATTTTCGATAGCACGTTTGCCATTACCTATGCACTCGAGTTAATTGCCATCTTCGTGTCCATATTGGGCATTGCGAGTGCTCTGTTAACCCTGATCCTGGAACGCGCGCGCGAGCTTGCCATTCTGCGTATGGTGGGTGCGGACCGGGGGCAGGTGCGCCGAACGGTAGTAGCGGAAGCTCTGATGCTCGGGGCGGTGAGCCAGACGATTGGGCTGGGCGTGGGACTGGTGCTGTCTCTGGTTTTGATTTATGTAATCAACGTTCAGAGTTTCGGATGGACCATACAATTTTATCTGCCCGTGGGTTTCTTGTTGCAGTCGTCGGTCCTCGTGCTCGTCGCGGCTGGGCTGGCAGGCTTGTATCCTGCCCGGCGGGCAAGCAACATGCACGCAGTTGAGGCGCTGGCGGAGGAATGAGTGCTGAGTATTAAGCGATGAGTGAGAGGAAGAGTCGCGATTCGTGACACGGAATTCGTGATGCGTGAAGTCCGGAATCACGAACCCCGAGGATCAATGCATATTCTTAGTCCTGTTTTGGCAGCTGGGTTGATCCTAACCGGTGTGCTCTGGGCGGACGTTGCCTGGCGACCGGCTTTGCCGGGGTTTGTTTTTGAGTTTCCGCGAGACCATGCCAGCCATCCCGAATACAAGATTGAGTGGTGGTACTACACGGGAAATCTTGCGAGCGGCAACAAACGGTTTGGCTATCAGCTCACCTTTTTTCGGATCGGTGTTGATTCGCAGCCAAAGAATCCCTCGCGGTGGGCGCTGCGAGACTTGTTCATGACTCACTTTGCTATCACCGACCTCAGCAGCAAGCAGTATCGCTATTCCGAGCGGATGAACCGTGCGGGTGCGGGCTGGGCTGGCGCTGAGTCTAGCCACTATCGAGTGTGGAATCAGGATTGGGAAGCGCGGCTCGGCACAGAGGGTAGGCACCATCTCAAGGCTTCCGATCGCGACATGAAGCTGGCGCTCGTGCTTTCAGAGGGGAAGCGTCCTGTGATTCATGGAGAGCGGGGCATCAGCCAGAAAGGAAATGCGGCCGGAAATGCTTCGCACTATTACTCACTCACGCGCATGCCGACGCGCGGCACGCTCGTCTTGAACGGCCAGAGCTATGGCGTCGAAGGCGAGAGTTGGATGGACCATGAATTTGGCACCAGCTTCCTTGAGAAGGAGCAGATCGGCTGGGACTGGTTTTCACTCCAGTTCGAGGATGGATCGGATCTGATGCTCTTCCAATTGCGCCGCTCCGACGGTTTAGTTGACCGGCATTCCAGCGGCATCTGGATCGGCGAGGACGGAAGGAGCGCTGCCATCAGAGTCGATGATTTCATCTTGCGGCCGGGAACGACTTGGCGCTCCGAAGCTAGCGGAGCACAGTATCCCGTCATCTGGGAGCTGGAGGCCCCAAAGCAAGACCTGCGCCTACGTCTCAGCACGCCGGTGGAGAACCAGGAACTACGGACGGAGCGATCCACCGGTGTCACTTATTGGGAAGGTGCGGTTGAAGTGCAGGGAACCCGCGCGGGGCGGCCTGTGCGCGGCCGAGGGTACCTGGAAATGACGGGCTACGCCGGACAGGCAATCAGCGAGAAATTTCGGTGAGACAAGGCCGGAAACTAACCCAGAAAAAGGGGTGCCCGTCATTCCTGCGAAAGCGAGAATCCAGTCCCACTGCCGGAGAACCTGGATTCCTGTATCGACGGGATGGCACTCGCCTTGACAATCCGGGTGTCGATCCCAAGCTGAGCGAACTATTCGTCAGTTCACATCGGCAAGAATTGGAGCTTGATTCGTTCGCTCGGAGTTTGCTTCCACTGTGTCGTTTGTTTCCCGTCCATGGATGCGAGCTGTTGCAATCAGCTCTAACCCACTTCTGCACTTGCGCCGATCTGAAGATTGGTAGCATGATTGATCACCAACTGTTTTGACTCCGCTTGCCTTCGAGCAACTGACTTCTACTGACTGCCTCCGCGCAGCTTGAAGTCGCGACTGCCTTAGAGCGGCCAACCATTCCACACGACCTCAGGAGAAAACGATGAACCGGAGACTGTGCGCATCTCTGTCTCTTTCCGTTCCTTTGCTGCTTGCGCTGTTGATGGCAACCCCTGCTGTGTTGGCTCAGACAAGTCGGGGCACGGTGACCGGCTCGGTGACAGATCCGCAGGGAGCTTCGATTAGAGGTGGGACTGTCGAACTGCACAATCGCGAAACGAATCAAACACGCTCGACTGTCTCGAATGATGCCGGCTTCTACCGTTTCGATGCCGTGGATCTGGGTATTTATGATGTCACCGTCAGAGCCAACGGCTTCAAGGCTTACATCAAACGTGAGATCCCGATCGTGGCAAATCGGACGACCAGCGTGGATGCGGCCCTGGAGTTGGGGGAACAACAGTCGGTGATCGAGGTGAGCGCTAGTGTCGGAGAGATTTTGCAGAAGAGCGATCCAGTGCGCGGCGGAAGCTTCTCCAAGCGGGAGATCGTAATGCTTCCGCTGGCTGGTAACGACCCGTGGTCGCTTGCCAAGACGTTACCTGGTGTCACGTTTGCGAGCGGCGTCACAACCAGCGGCAGCCCGAGCAATTTGACCAATGCAGGACCCGCAGCGCAGTTTGCGATTAACGGGCAGCGGACAAGGGCAAACAACTTCCTCTTGGATGGCACAGACAACAACGACATCTCAATTGCCGGCCCGGCGGCGACGTTTAAGGATCCGGACGCATATGAGGAGTTCTCGGTTCAAACAGGATTGTTCAGTGCTGAATTTGGCCGTGCGGGTGGGGGGGTGCTAAACCTCATTACGAAGTCAGGAACAAATCAATTTCATGGCACAGGACGCTGGCTGCTCAGGTCGAATGCCCTGAATTCCTTGACCAACGACGAACGTGTGGCAGGGCTGAAGAAACCCGCGGTCTTTACAAACAATATTTTCGGCGGCACTGTTGGGGGACCGATTCAAAAAGACAAGACCTTCTTCTTTGCCAGTCTGCTCTTCGACCGTTTTCGCGCCACCAACAACTCCTCGGCGTTTCTCATTCCAACAGCTAACGGTAAGGCGCGCCTTCGCCAGCTTTTTCCATCTGGCAGCAATGCAAGGGTCGATCTGTACCTTGCAGCTTGGGAAGGCCTGAACGGATTGACTAATCCGACAACAGTTGCACTCGGACCAGACCCAGCAACCGGTACCGATCGGGGATTGATTGAATTTGGCAGGGCCGGGATCGCCTTTTCTAACGCCGAGAATACGGATCAGTACATTTTCCGTATCGATCATCGGCTCAATAACAACCAAATGCTCGCATTTCGCTTCGCCTTTGACGACACTTCAGCTGCCCCCTATACGTTCGGCCTGAATGGCCCGGGTTTCACAGCCGACTCCGTCGGCCGGAAGCAGAACTTTCTGATGACCCACACTTGGGTGCTCGGCCCAACGCTTACCAACGAGTTCCGATTTTCTTATGCGCGACCTCGCTCCTGGTTCCCGTTCTCTGCAAGCAACAAAGAGCTGGCCAATACCTTGCAACGAATCGATATTCGCGGGCTCTCATTGTTCGGAATGGATCCTGCATACCCTCAAGGGCGAGTAGCTAACAATTGGCTGTATCAGGACACCATGTCAAAGACGAAAGGAACCCACACACTTCGATTTGGTGGGGAGATCCTGCGCCAACTTGCCAAACAATCAGCGCCGTTCAATTCACGCGGTTCGTTCGCATTTCTGGCTAGCGGTGGGTACACATCATTGGGCAACTTCGTTGACAACTATAGCGGCCCCCGCGGTGTGGCGACCATCGACTTCGGAAGCCCGATCTATTTCCCTAACCTATTCCGGCAGACTTACTTCTTGCAGGACAATTGGAAGGTGGCCCAAGGCCTGACGCTGACCATGGGGTTGCGATACGAAAACTTTGGACAACCCGCCAACGGTGCTTTCCGCTTTCCCGCATTTGCTGGATTTGATCCTGCTCAATTTCTTGTTCCAAACAAAGTCAATCGGGATAACAACAACTTTGGTCCCGTCTTTGGGTTTGCGTGGTCGCCGAACTACAAGTCTGGGGTTTTGGCTCGCCTGTTTGGAGATGGCAAGACCGTCTGGCGTGGCGGCTTTCAAGTGAGTTACGACACCGGGTTCAACAATCTCTTGTCGAATATTGCCAGCGATACGCCGAACCTCCTCTCGACGAACTTTACGGATCCATCGGCCACAACCAGCCGCGGGACCGCGAACTTCTACCCGGGTTCCATTCCAGTGGCTGCGAGAACCCCCACGATTGCAGATCAGCAAGCCTCGGTATTTCTGCAGGGATTGGTAGCGCCCTATACAGAGCGATGGTCGTTGGGATTCCAACGTGAACTGCCGGAGAGCCTGGTGATGGATCTTTCGTATGTCGGTTCCGCCGCGCATAAGCTGTTCGTGAATGAAGAACTCAACCCGATTCTTGCGGGTGGCTCCAGGCTATATCCCAGTTTTGGGCGGCGCCAGATTCGCGGCAACAGCGGCAACTCCAACTATCATGCGTTGCAAGCTCGCCTGGATCGGCGTTTTTCGAAGGGTGTGCAACTGACAGGATCGTACACTTGGTCGAAGTTTATTGACGCTGCCAGCGAAGTATTCACTCGCGATGGGACGAGCAGCAATCTTTCCGCTTCGCTTGGTCAGGGTGGCTTGCAGCTAGACCGTGCAGTATCGATGTTTGACCGTACTCATAGACTGGTGGTCGCCTATATCTGGGATGTTCCTGGACCGAAGAGCGGAGTCTTGGGGAACGTTCTGGGCGGATGGCAGATGTCAGGCATTACGACGCTGCAGTCGGGCAATCCATTCACGATCACCCAAGGTGGAGACCGGAATGGAGACGGCGTTGCCGCCAGCGATAGACCGGACATTGGGAATCCAAATGCCCCTCGCAGCACGAGAGCCATCATCAGTCCCACGAGTCCGACCGGCTATCTCAATCCGGACACGAACCAACCGGTTACGCGCACAGATGTTTACGTCGTACAAGGCGTTGGAGCGCCCGGACCCGGCACCATCGGTAAGAACACCGAGCGCTCCAAACGAACCAACAACTTCGATTGGAATCTATTCAAGAGCTTCCAGGTTCGGGAAGGGTTGAGACTGGAATACCGATTGGAGGCGTTCAATTTGTTCAACCATCAGCAGTTCTTCGAAGTTCCAGCGGCGACTCTTGTCACGGCCGTTCCGGGTGCCTTCCTGAATCACACACTAGTAGACGGAACAGGGCGGGAAATGAGAATGGGATTGAAATTGATCTGGTAGCACTGGTGCCGCAGGAGTCGTAAAGGAATTCCCCCTTGGTCAAAGGGGGCGGCTGCGTGGCGACAGCGGTCGCGCAGCCGCCTGGGGTTGTCTTACAAGGCAGGCAGACGTTGCCTATTGCTTAAGCAAGATAACTGGTGTCTGGTCGGACGCGGCCATCCGATCGAAGAAGAGGCGCACCTGATCGTATTCAGAAGCTGGGACCACCGCAGCCCTTTGAACAAGCGAGCGGGTGAACAGCAATTGTCGGTTCAACTCTGCAGGTTGGACGGAATCCGTGTGCCGGAGGATGGTGGGATACTTGTTAGGAAATTGAGAGGGCGGGCGGGTTATGCCGGACGCCTTGGTGAAAACAAGACGGGACGCCGAAACGCGTCCCGTTTGACAGTTTACAGCTTCAACACGCAGCTACCTGCTCAGATGCAGTCCTTACCATATCACCCGCAATACCATCGTCATGTTACGCGTGTTCGTGTCGGTATCGTTGTAGTAGCCGAAGGTGGCGGGTGCTGAAAGCACTTGTCCCGTCCTGCTGAAGGTTGTGTTGTTGAACACGTTATAAATCTGAGCTTGGAATTGAGTGCCGACTCTTTCCGTAATCTTAAAGGTTTTTCCAAACGTCCAGTTGAATTCGGCGAGCCGGTTTAGCCGCAAGGAATTCCGTCCGAGAGTTCCGAAATTGCCGACGAGCGGCTGAACCAGGTTCGAACCCGTAACGAGGTTGGGATTGGCTGCCCCCAAGCCCGGATTGGGGACGAAGTTCACGTTGACGGCTCCGGTCGCATTGGCACGAACCAAACCGGTGCTGACGCCGTTGACGGTTGCGGTACCAACGCCAAACAGCCCGGCGTCTGCCACGCCGCCGCGAGTTCCGGAGAAGATCGTTGCTGGCTGACCCGACTGAATTTGGAAATACCCGTTGAATTGCCAGCCGTGGAGAACCGTCCGCAACACCGCATTGGAAATTCCGGCAGTGAACTGAGGCTCGTAAAGATGACTGATCACCAGCCGCTGCGGGATGTCGAACTGGGAAACGGCCCGGTTGTTCCGGTTGTCGAACGGGTTCTGCTGGAGAGCGCTTTCGTTGACCAGCACGCCAAGCGCGTCGGACCCGTCGTCGATGGATTTGGAGATTGTGTAAGCAGCCTGGAAGGAGTATCCAGCGGCGAAGCGGCGCGACAACTGGAATTGCGCGGAATGGTAGATCGAATTAGCCGAAGATTCCAGCATCGTTACGGCGTTGAAGCGCGGATCGATGCGAATTCCCGGTGCCGTCAAAGGAGCATTCAGCCCGGCGTTGATTCGAGTGAAGTCCCCAGCGGCTTGCATGGCCTGCTCTTGCTGGAGAGTGGTCGGAGGCGTGAACTGTCCCGGCGCCAGCGTATTCAGTGGCCGGGAGCGTTGGAGGAAGTTTCCCTTGGTTCCTACATAGGAGGCACTGGCAACCAACTGGGGCGTGACTTCCCGCTCCAGAGTCAGGCTCCACTGCTGGACCTGTGGATTGCTGAGGTTTTGATCGACGGGCCCAATACCTCCAAAATTCCGGATGGTTGTGCCAAACGTGCCGACGGTGGCAAGCCCTTGTTGTTGGAACTCAGAAGTGCCTGCGACCAGATTGGCAAAGGTGTTCGTGCCTGTAAAACCGGTGCTTGGCAACGAAAAGTTATACATGAATGGCGCCAGGAACCGCATATTGGTGATCGGGTTTCACTGGTGTCCAACTGTTGGAACCTGCAGTGTCTGCAAGTCGTTCAGGTCAGTTCAGTAACGGGATTTTTGGGTAGTAACCGATTTCGGATTTTTTCATTCTTCGGAATATCCACGCGAA